>CEQU01033897.1_pt1 | contig 27116 bp, 27 predicted proteins | sample 531031 | NCBI WGS metagenome assembly CEQU01 (sample SAMEA2621216, study PRJEB7988) | marine metagenome | isolation source: saline water (ENVO:00002010), including
TAAACAATGTTAAACTAAAATCATAATTACAAGGTAGGAGTATCCTGTAAATGAATGTTAAATTAGTAACTGTAACCCCAAACGCAGAAGAAACTATGGGGTATGTAGCTCGTGTTAGTAACCCTAAGAACCAAGATAATCCTAAAGTTGCCGGTCTTTTATCTTATTGTATTAAACACGGCCATTGGAGTGTCTTTGAACAAGCACATATGACTGTAGAAATTAACACTACAAGGGGTCTTGCTGCACAAATACTTCGACATAGATCCTTTACTTTCCAAGAATTTTCTCAAAGGTATGCTGATGCATCAATGTTAATAGAAGAAATACCATTACCTGAATTGCGTCGCCAAGATCAAAAAAACAGACAAAACAGTATTGATGACGTAGATTTGGAAATAGTAGAAAAATTTAATAACTTAATGAGAGCTCATTTTGATGAAGGAATTGATATTTATAAAGAAATGCTTGACTCAGGTATAGCAAAAGAGTGCGCTAGATTTGTACTTCCTCTTGCGACCCCTACTAGGCTTTATATGACCGGTTCAGTAAGGTCATGGATCCATTATATTGATTTACGCTCTGCCCATGGAACACAAAAAGAACACATGGACCTTGTTGAAGAAATAAAAGCTGTCTTCTGCAAACAATTCCCGACTGTCTCTCAAGCACTCAACTGGCTTTCATAAAATTCAAAAGTATAATGTAAAATACAGTACGTCACCGGAGGAAAAAATGGTTACATCAGAAACAAAACGTGAAATCCCAAAATTTGACTGGTTTATCCCAATCGATGGTGACGGACACCATATTGGAACAGCTGAGGCCGAAAGACCTCCAACATTTGAATATTTAAAAGAGGTTGTGCAAACAGCAGAAAAAGAAGGTTTTTACTCTTTATTAATTCCAACTAGATTTGCAAACGGGCTTTTTGATCAAAATTCTCCATTAGCAGAAACTTGGACTATGGTTACAGCATTAGCTGCTGTAACCACAAAAATTCGATTTCTTGTAGCTGTACGACCTGGATTTATTTCTACAGGATTATTTGCACAAATGGCTGCAACTTTAGATCAAATATCTCAAGGTAGATTGGATATCAATATTGTGCCAGGAGGTATACAAGGAGACTTTGAAAGATTCGGCGAAAAGACGGATCACAGCAAAAGATATGAAAGAGCAGAGGAATTTATTGCTGCTTGTCGTAAATTGTGGGACACTCCAGCTCCTGTTAGCTTTACTGGCGATTCTATAAATTTAGATGGTGCCGTATGTTCTCCGGGACCACACGGGGATCCTTCATTTTATATCGGAGGAGCCTCTGAGAGTGCTTTAAACCTATCTGCTAGGCAAGGTGACACATATTTGGCATGGATTCTTCCCAAGGAAATTTTAGGGCCACATCTTGAAAAAACAAAACTGATTCACGAAAAATCTGGACGTCCTGCAAGATTTGGATTAAGAACTCACATTATCGTCAGAGATAAAGAAGAGGAGGCTTGGGACGCTTCAAAAGAGCTATTATCTTTAACTGATAAATCTGTAGCAGATCAAAGGCAAACAACATTTAAAGGAACTCCTATGGTTGGACAAAAATCTCAATCTAAACGATACGAAGATCACCGTGTAGGAGACCACTTGTGGAATGGAATATCAACGGTAAGAGTAAATTGCGGAACAGCAATAGTAGGAAATCCTGAACAAGTAGCTGATGAATTATTAGGATACTGGAAATTAGGTATAGATGAATTTATCCTATCGGGATATCCACATGTAGAAGAATGTAGTCGTGTATCAGAAAGTGTATTGCCTATATTAAGAGAGAAAATAAATTTAGCATCAAATAGCTAATAAATTAACGATGCAAAAAGTAGAAACAGTTTTAGGTCCCGTCCAAACTTCCGAGTTAGGATTTACCCTTTCACACGAACACGTTGTCGCTAGTTCAGCGGGCATACCTCACATATATCCAGAATTCATACAACGTACAAAAAGTATACAAGAAAGTATTGAAGTACTAAGGGAAGTTAAAGCGAATGGTGTCGATACAATCATTGACCTGACAACAATGGATTTGGGTAGAGATATTAACTTATTAAAACAAGTCGCAAAAGAATCTGGAATCAATATAATTTGTGCTACTGGAACTTGGCGTGACATACCTAGATCTTTCTGGTCTGCATCTATAGATTCCATAAAATCTCTATATGTGCGAGAAATCACCCAAGGCATTGAGAATACAAATATAAAAGCAGGTATCATAAAAGTCGCAAACGATTCTGATGGTGTTACTCAGGAAGGTGAAATTATATTGCGAGCCGCAGCAAAAGCTCAAATGGAAACGGGTGTGCCAATTTCAACCCACACATGGGCTCCTAAAAAAATCGGTAATGAACAAATTAGAATATTCTTGGAAGAAGGTGTAGACCTGAATCGTGTTTATATAGGTCATAGTAATGATTCCGTCGATACCGGGTATTTAAAAGGAATTATAGAAAAAGGCGCATGGCTAGGAATGGATAGATATCCAGGCGGTAGGCAACCTGGAACTCCTAACTGGGAAAAAAGAACAGAAATACTTGCAAGTTTAATACAAGATGGCTATGGAGATAAAATCATGCTGGGTCACGACTGGGCCGTAAAACTAGCCATTGAATCAGAAGAAAAACAAGCTGAAAGAAAAAAAAGTAACCCTGATGGATATTTATTTATAAAAAATAAAATCCTACCTAAATTAGAAAAGTTAGGGGTAACTAAAACTCAGATTCAAAATCTTATGGTAACTAACCCTTATAACTTTTTATCTAATTAAAAAGTAAAAGGTCTTTCCAAGCATGTCAGAAAGACCTTAGTTTGTGAAGGCGTCCCAAAGAACACCTACTTGGTTAGCCTCCTACTATAAATATCCAATTTCTGATCTACCTCCTTAATAAGGCCATCTGAATTCATATATCCACTCCCCATGTGCCTCTACTTATATTATAAACTGTAAGTAGTATCGTCTAGCAAAATCGGAGTTATAAAATGATCGATAAATTATCTGGAGTAATTTTGTGGACAGAAGATCTAAAAAAAATGTCAGAATTTTACACAAATGTCTTAAACCTAAAACCTAATTCTGTGAAATCGAATTATATGGTTTTCTCATGGGTAAATGGCAATGAAACATTCAAGTTCAGTATAGGGTCTCATCCAAAAGTGTCTGGCAAATCAAATGATTCATATAGAATTATGATTAATTTTAATGTAGATAACATTTATGAAGAGATTGAACACTTAAAAAAATATGATGTACAAATAATACGTGAACCAGAAAAGGAAAGGTGGGGTGGAATTGTGGCTTCTTTTCTAGACCCTGACAGAAATATCATTCAACTATTACAGCATCCTGAAATCAGATAGTTTCTTCAAACCCATGTTGCCTTAAATTAGTAGCTTCTCTCAAATAAATATTTTTTATCTGAGAAACTTCCCTATCAGAATTAATATGAACCATCACACGAATACATCTTTGTTGAGCATCCGGGACATCCATCTCATGCGCACACATTAAAGCAACATTTGTCCAGCCAATTTTTCGAGCCGCTACAGCAGGAAATTGAGCATTTAAATCAGATGTGGTAGTGAAAAATGCACTAATCACATCTGCATCATTAAGATTGTTCGCATCTATCAATTCTTTTAGTAATTCAAGCGTTGCATCGATAATCGAATCATCCGAATTTTCTTCGGCTGTTGTAGCACCTCTTATTGCTCTAACTTTACTCATTTTAATTCCTCAATAAATTTGCTAGCCTCGGCAATTTTCCTACCCTTATTAGCCTTAGATATAACATCTAATAAAGCGCTTCCAACTATTGCACCATCTGCAAAACCTGCAATTTGCTCTATGTCTTTCTTACTTGAAATGCCGAATCCTACCAGAATAGGTAAATTTGTTTGTTTTCTTATACTATTTACCAAACCCTCAATATTTTGCGACATTTTACTGTTTGCACCAGTCACACCCGTCAGGCTAACGCAATATATGAAACCACCTGCGATAGAACAGGCTGCTGCAATGCGTTCTTCTGTACTTGTAGGAGCTAATAAAGGAATAAGATGAATACCTTTTCCTTTACATAAACGAGCGATATCTTCAGCTTCTTCAGAAGGCAAATCCGGAATTATAATCCCATCTATGCCAACAGAATCTGCTTTATCCATAAATTCAGAAATACCATAAGTCAAGAATGGATTAAAATATCCCATAAATATAAGAGGTGTTTCTGGGTTTTCTGTTCTTATTTTCTGGGCAATATCAAAAGCAGTATGCATATTAACCCCGTTTTCCAAAGCTTTAAAGCTTGTCATCTGAATAGTGGGGCCGTCTGCAAGCGGATCACTAAAAGGAATTCCTAACTCAAGCATATCTGCTCCAGAATCCAACACAGAATTTGCTATCTCATAAAAAGAGGATATATCTGGATATCCAACCGTTAAATAAGGGACGAGTGCTATACTACTGTCAGCTTTTAACGATCCTAATTTATTATCAATTCTATTGCCCACAATTTTATCCTTGTACATAAAATAAAGAAATTATGTCAACACTATCATATTACAAATAAAATCAACATTAAAAATCAAGCTGCTAAGGCAACTAAGACAACAAACAAATTCTGTAAAGAATGTGTTATTACAGGAGCCCAAATCGTTTTAGCTTTATAGTATAAAAACGATATCATTATCGAACTAAAAAACAACGGCACAAAAAATCCGATTGATCCATGCATAATAGCAAAAATACCTGAAGACAAAAATATCGCATAAATAAGTCTGAATTTTCCTAAAAATGCATTAAAAAGGAATCCTCTAAAGAAAAGTTCTTCCAGAATTGGAACTAGAAAACAAATAGTAATCAAATTTATATATACAACAAATCCATCCCCTAGAATATCTGATGGTACAAGAGTAGGCATAAAGATACTTATTCCTAAAGTAGCAATAAAAATCACATATAAATATATGAATATAAAGTTGACTCCTAGCAAAAAAATAGAACTGACAATTTGAATATATGTAGGCTTCCTAAAATTAATTGTTTTTGAAGTAATATGGCCAGTTTTTATACCAGCAAAAATAAATACCCCTAGAAAAAATTGCGGTAGAGCAATAGTCCATGGAACCAAATATGCAACAACAGAAACATTAGCATATAAAGTAAGGACGTATTTAAGTAATAAAATATTCAAATAAACTGCTAAAAGAACAAAAATACCTACAGAAATATATTTATAACTTGGGTTGTATTTTAATCTTTGGGTATCCAAATCAGTAACTCATTTTTATGAAGTAAGCCATTCAATATCTCCATATAAGCTACCTGAATGTTGTCTATTAATAAAAATTTGGTATTCTGATTTAGCGTCATCAAGCAAACCGTCCAAGCCGTGACCAGGATAAAATCTAATGTTCCCTGAAAGATTCAATAATTTTGTACTTATACTGTTAAGTAACTCATTAAAAGCCTCTGGCGATTTTGACTTTCCAGGACCTCCTAGAAACAAAGTATCACCTGTAAACAAATGGTCATCTAGTATAAAACAGGTAGACCCCTCAGTATGACCGGGTGTAAAAATAGATTTTACAGTAACATTCCCTATTTTAAATTCTTCATTACCATTAAGTAGAATGTCAGGGTATTGAGATAATGCATGGGCATCTAAGGCACCTATTGCCACCGGAGCTTTAATTGCAGCAATTACTTTTTCAAATCCCAATAAATGATCTATATGATTGTGCGTGATTGCTATCATCTGAACATTAGTCTGAGATGCAAAATCAATTAACGCTTCAGGTTCATCTGGAGTATCAATAAGCAAACTTTCATTAGTTTGATTACACACAATTAAATATGCATTGTTATCATATGGTCCGCATTTAAATCTATATAATCTAAAAATATCATTAGCAAAATAGGCATTCATCAATAAATCTCCCAAAGTCATATTAATTTAGACTAAATGTTAATATAAATATACCTTTAGAATATCAAGAACAATACGATTAGGAAAACAATATGGAAAACGAAGATTTAAGTTTGAGTACTAGTGCACACATCGGAGAAAATGGAACTAGGATAAAACTAACTTGTGATCATCATAATTCAACAATGTATGTTGTTTCCTCAGAATCAAATTGGGTTTGCGGAAAAGATTCAATACATACTCATTCTATAGCGGGATTCTTCAAAGATCTTGTTAAGCTTGAAGATAAAAATATTGACCATTTAATGCAAAAATGGGGAATTTATTATCGAAGTGACTCCGTAACACCTTAATTCACCAAAAAAATTTTACAATTTTGTTAACTTTTTGCGCCATTGAAAAAAACAGGTTGATTTATTATTAGAAAATGCTATACATTAGCGGTGTTAAATAAATTAATCTAAATAAGGTCGGATTTACTATGTATATAAAATCTTTTAATGTTCCCAAAAAACTACTCTTGTTTATATCGAGTTTACTGCTCTTCGTGATGATTCTTCCTGCATGTGATTCTGATGACACTTCTAGTTCATCCAGTAGTGGCGAATCTATTGGTAAATTTGGGATGATATTAGTTGGCCCAAGAGACGATAAAGGTTGGTCACAAGCTCATTTTGAAGGTGGTCAACATATAGTTGACTCTATTGGAGCTGAAATGATCGTAGCAGACTTGATAAATCCTGCCGATTCTCCAAATACTACCGTTGAACAGGTAGCATCCGATATGATTGCTCAAGGTGCAGAACTAATATTTGCAACTTCAGACGATATGAAAGATGGAATACTTGCAGCAGCAAAAGACAATCCGGATGTCCCAATGATATGGTCTTCTGGAGACAGTGCATGGGCAGAAGGAAAAGCACATAAATCTGATTTAGGTAATCTTGGAAATATCATGGGCCAAATGGAATTTGGTAAATACATGGCCGGTTGTGCCGCAGCATCTGAATCAAAATCAGGAAATATAGGTTTTCTAGGACCCCTAATTAATGATGAAACAAGAAGACTAGCAAATGCTGCGTATGTTGGTGCAAAGGATTGCTGGGCAGACAAAGGCAACGATCCTGCTAATCTAAATTTTGAAGTTACTTGGATTGGTTTCTGGTTCCATATCCCTGGTGTAACCCTCGATCCTACAACTGTTGTAAATGATTTTTATGACTCAGGTGTAGATGTAGTTATATCTCATATAGATACTCCTGAAGCACTAATAGTAACTGACCAAAGAGCTTCATCAGGTGAAGATGTTTTGGTGGTAGGATATGATTACGAAAACTCTTGTGATCAAGCTCCATCCGTTTGTCTTGGAGTCCCATATTTTAACTGGGGACCATCCTATACCAACGTTGCTAAATCTGTAGGAAATGATTCCTTTAAAGCAACTTTCGATTGGGTAGAACCAGAAATTAAAAATGGAAAAACTGACGAAGACTCTATGATTGGATTTAAATATGGTGAAGCGTTATCAAACGAATCCAAAAAGAGAATTGAGTCAACAGCAAAAGATCTTTCAGGAGATGTAAGAAACATATTTACCGGACCTTTAAATTACCAAGATGGCTCTGAATATGTTTCTAGCGGAAAAACTGCTTCCTTATCTGAAATTTGGTATACCACTCAGCTATTAGAGGGGATAGTTGGAGACAGTGGTAGTAATTAAATTATTACCCTAATAAACAAAAAGGCGGTTATTTAATCGCCTTTTTTGTTTGATCAAAATAATATGAAAATAGAATTCAAAAATATCTCAAAAACATTTGGCCATGTGAAGGCTAATGAGGATATAAGTTTTACCATAGATTCGGGGACTATTCACGCTTTGATAGGAGAGAATGGAGCAGGGAAATCGACTTTAATAAAGATATTATCTGGCCAAATTTTTCCTGATCATGGGTCCATTATGTTGGACGGCTCGAATATAGAACTAGGGTCAACAAACGAAGCCAATGAAAAAGGTATCGGAATATTAGGTCAAGACCCATTAGACTTTAGTAATTTTACAGTCTTAGAAAGTTTCATAGCTGGGCACCCTTCTTCCCCATTCGTGTTCTCTAAAAAAAATATAGCGAAAAAAATAAATGCATACTTAACTCAATTTAACTGGAACATACAACTAAATTCACTAGTAAAAGATTTATCTGTTGGAGAAAGGCAACAACTAGAATTAATCCGACTTCTTGATAAAGGAGCTAAAGTGATTATCTTAGATGAGCCAACAAGCGGATTTTCACTTGAGCAAAAAAAGAAAGTATTTGAAACATTAAAAATACTTTCTAAAAATGGTTTTACAATAATATTAGTATCTCACAAAATTGAGGAAATTTTAGAAATATGTTCACACGCAACAATTATGCAAAAGGGCCGTTTAGTAAATACTATCGATTTACCAACTGATCCTCAAACTTTAATAGATTTAATGTTTGGTCCACAAGATATTTCCAATAAAAAATCTGCCCCTGAATTGAATTTAGATTCAATATCCAAAATAAATTTAAATATATCCGACTTTTCTATCAAATATAATTCTGATTCAGAAAACGACACACACACTATAGATATACCTCAAAAAATAATTATAGGAATTGCAGGACTTCAAGGATCCGGAGCAGACAAATTTATTCAACATTTCCAATCTAATCCTAATCAAATTAGTACTTCTAACAAATCTTATCTAGATAAATCAACCATTACATACGTACCTGCTGATAGGCTTGAGAGAGGGCTTTTCCCTGATATGACGATATGTGAACATATAGCACTAGCTTATAACCACAAAAGCACCGTTGACTGGAACGAAATGGAAAATTTAAGTCAGTCCTTAATTAATAAATACGGAATTGTTGGAACTCCAAACTCAGTTGCTAAAACGTTATCTGGAGGAAACCAACAAAGACTTATGTTGTCACTAATCACAGAATCTACGGAATTATTGTTATTAGAACAACCTACAAGAGGGTTAGACATACAATCTGCTAATTATGTGTGGGAAAATTTATCCACCACTAAAAAAACAAAAACCCTTACATTATTTTCTTCTACGGATATAGATGAAATATATGCTTATTCTGAATATATAATCTGTTTTTTCAACGATCACATCGTAGCTCACGGATACCCTAAAGATATTACTAAAGATATAGCGATGCAAAAAATTTCTGGTAATTAACACATATGTATAAGAACCTATTTAAAAATATTGTCACAGTCTCAATATCTATATTTTTCGTAACAATAGTTTTATTCATACTAAATTCTTCTCCCCTAGATATATACAAAGCCCTATTTGATGGTGCTTTTGGAAATCTTGATAAATTGTCTAGGACTATGTTAATTACATCTATTATGGCCCTAACTGGATTAGCACTAGTAATAACTTTCTCAGCAGGCCTATGGAATATAGGGATTGAAGGCCAAGTGCTATTTGGAGCAATTGGAGCCACATTCATTGCTAGATCATTTCTAGGAGACAATTTAATTTCACCGTTTTTGGCAGTTCTTTTTGGGGCCATTTTTGGAAGTTTTTTAGGGTTTTTATCGGCAATACTCAAAACTAAATTTAATGTTCATGAAATATTTGGTGGGTTGGGACTTGATTTTGTTGCTTCTGGGCTAATCGTTTACCTAGTTATTGGGCCATGGAAGAGAGAAGGAATAGCCTCTACCGGAGGCACTGATCTATTCCCAGAATCTTCCTGGATGCCTCATATTGGGAACTCAGACTTCCCAATATTTCCTATTCTAATCATGTTAGCTGTATTTGTATTGCTGTCCTTCTTATTAAATAAAACATCTCTAGGGTTAAGGTTAATAGCTACAGGGTCAAATAAAAATGCAACTGACAAATTTAAAATAAATTCAGTCAAATATATAGCTTATGCTTTCATCATAGCGGGAGCAATAGGAGGTATGGCAGGATCTATTCAAGCTACGGGTATATACCATAAGCTTGTACCAAATATATCTGGAGGATATGGATTCTTAGGAATTTTAATTGCGTTAATTGCCGGCAAAAACCTATACTCCGTTTTGTTGATAAGTTTTGTTTTTGCAAGCATAATGGTTGGCGGAGTCCAACTTCAATTGAGACTAGGAATGGATTCTAGTTTTCCTTACATTGTAGAATCTGTTTTTGTTCTCTCTTGGCTAATTACACGAGCTAGTAAAATTGACCTAAAAATCACCAACTATATTCTTAATAAAAGATAAGTAAAATGGAAACCTACGAAGCAACATTCATAACAATTATAACGATGTCGTCACCATTGGTATTTGCTGTTATAGGAGAAACAATATCTGAACGGGTTGGGATAGTAAATTTGTCCATGGAAGGAACATTATTGATAACGGCTTTGGCTGGTTTTGCAACAACAATAATTACTAACTCACCATATATTGGGATTCTTGCATCAGGATTATTAGGTGGCTCTATAGCAGTGTTTATAGTTCTAGTTAACTTTAAGTTTTACATAAACCAAATTGCCATAGGATTCATACTAACTATATTATTGTGGAAACTAAGTAGTTATTTGGGGCAGCCATACGTAAGAATTCCAGGACCTTATCTAGACATAATAACAATACCTTATCTAAGCGAAATCCCTTTCATTGGCCCTGTCATTTTTGATAATAATATAATTACAATATCTTCTATATTTCTAATCCCTATATCTTGGTATTTTCTCTTTAAAACACAATTAGGAATTAATCTTAGATCTGTAGGGGAGAATCCTGAATCAGCAGATGCTCGAGGCATCAACGTTCGGAAAACCAGATTACTTTATGCCATGTTGGGAGGAATATTAATAGGAATCGGTGGGGCAGCTTTCAGCTTACATGTTAAGTATGGATGGTCAGAAGGGCATACTATCAATTATGGATGGATTGCTTTAGCAATTGTAATTTTTGGAGGTTGGAATCCTGTAAGAGGATCCTTAGGAGTTTACGGGTTTGGCGCATTACAAGTCTTAGCTTTAAAATTACAATCAGTAACCATTGGATTTTCTCAAATATTACCTTTAATTCCTTTCCCTTTAATGATATTAACTTTAGTATTGATACAGTCAGCAAATAAAAATTCTGGATTAGGAGTACCGAGAATTATTAGAATATTAATTTTAGGAAACCAGCCACAGGCTCTAGGAATAACTTATAAAAAAGATGTCTGATAACGAATATAACATAAAAATATTGTGGGACTCTAATTCTATAGATGTCAAAATTAAAGAAATTGCCCAATCAATTGCGAATCGATGGGAAAGAGAACCTGTTATAAATTTAGTCCCGGTTATTACCGGAGGAATGATGTTCGCATCAAAATTAATGACTGAATTAGAATCTATAGCTCCCGCTAAATGGGTCATTAATCCTTTAATAGCAAGCTCGTATCAGTACTCATATGATCCTAATAAACCTGAAGTAGTTAAGATTAGTGATTATGAATCAAAGTTTCGAGACGGTTCTCCGACAATAATATTAGATGACTTAATTGATTCTGGAATCACCCTTTCTATCATAAAAGATATGATAAAAGGTATTACAAATGGAAATGTCGAAATTGCTGTGTTAGTAGATAAAACTGCTAAAAGAGCATCAAATATATATCCTGAATATTATTGTTTCGATATTGAAGAAGATTATTGGCTGGTTGGATTTGGAATGGATGATAAAGGTTTGTTTAGAGGCATGGACAGCGTTGGTTACTTAGATCAACAAATAAAATTATTATAAATATAGTATTAACTACTATATTCTAATCAGCTTAGCATTTGACGAAATCTCACCTATATTATTAGCGTTAATATAGGTACATGCAGATCTCAATCCGCCCAATACTTCAGTTATAGTATTTTTAACATTACCTCGGTCTTCTACAAGAACTGAAATACCTTCCGAAGCCCTGTATTCTGCAACTCCTCCATAATGTTTTTGCATGGCTTCTGCAGAACTCATCCCGTATAACTGTCTAAATGACTTATTATCTTTTAATATAACAGGGGCTAATCCTTGAGAATGTCCTGATAACAAAGATCCTACCATAACAAATCCAGAGCCCCCGGCATACGCTTTAACGATATCGGCGGAACTCTTCACTCCTCCGTCAGAAATAATAAATCCAGAAGATTTATTGATTTCATCAACACATTCGATAATAGCAGACATTTGAGGATACCCAACCCCTGTAACATTTGTCGTACTACAGACGCTACCTGACCCAATACCAACTTTAACTCCATCGGCACCAGAATCCATAATCTTTGCAACCCCATCTGGCGTTACAACATTACCTGCCATAATTCCCAATCTAGGAAATTCTTTTCTAGTATCAGATATTAATGAATGAAATGAGTCTATATATCCATTAGGCACATCAAATACTATAAATTTAGGAATTTGAGAAATTTTCTTATCCATGAAAGAAAAATAATCATGGATCTTCTTCATATTATCTAATCCAAAAGTCATAAAATTAAAATCTAAATCCAATCCAGCATTAACAGCATTCACCCAATCATTAGGTGAGTAAAACTTACTTATTGCAGTAGTAACATTAAAATCTTGCAAAGAAAGTCCCATCTCAAAAGTTCCTACAAAATCCATATTAGAAGCCATAATAGGAATGCCTTCCCAAGATATGCCTGAATTCGGAAATTCCACTACCGTATCTAATATCACTTCTTTTCTAGAATTTATGTTAGAGAGTTTAGGAGATACTAAAACATCATCAAATTGTAATTTTTTGTCATCTACATTTATCATTAAAAATCGTCTTCGGAATACCCTTTAGCTTGCACCGATATAAAAGAGGGGATATCTGCAGTAAATATGGTTTCATCTCCTGTCTCTGTGTCATCATCTGTCCAATCTTTCATATCAGCGAATTTAGATTCATCATTTAAAGTATATCCGATGGTTGCATTAGGAATTAAAGAGATACTTTCAGATTTTTTTATAAATGATGGGGTGTTAGCTTGAGATACAGAACGAAATACTTCATTAATAATAATAGATACTTCATTTTCTACAATACTTGTAATATTTGCTTCATATTTATTGCCACCTTCTATTAGACGACGTAGCCTAGATCCTATTTTAGGTTCTAGGCTACCCAGAACTTGATTATTTTGATCCATTACTTTAATGCCTTTAGATGACAATACCAATTGAACAGTATCTCCTGATAGTAAATTTGAAGTATCCAGTTGTCTCGGAACATTTAATAATTTCGTAATAACTGTTTTAGCACTTTCCTCTATATAATTTTTATTAGAAGTATTGCTGTTAGCCGAACGTTTATTAGGATCATTATTTGTTTTATCCAATCTAGCAAGATTTTTTTTAGCAATAACACTATTCTCGGAAATCACAAGTGCACATTTAAAAGCATTAGAAGCTTTATTCTTATCTCCGATTTCCATGCAGGCTTTACCTAACCTGTTGTAAGCCTCTAAATCCCACGGAAAATCCTCAATTATCTCTTGATTGATAGCTGCTGCTGCATTCCAATTAGATTCTGTAGCTAATTTAATAGATTTTTTGGTCATATCCTTTTTAGCTTTATCTAGATCGGTGACGATATCGTAATAATCAGCAGCTTCAGATGTTTTCCCTAGCTTCATTAAAGCATCAGCCAATCGGCCATAAGCCCTATAATCACATTCTACTTCTTGAATCATCATACGGTTAATTTGTTCGGCTTCTTCCCATAACCCCATTTGTGAGGCTTTTAAAGCATCTTTGGTATTTTTCTTGATTTGATTCAGAAGATTTTTTAAGTGACTTTCGTTCATTTTAATCCTCTATTAGTGACCATTACTTAACAATTCACCGGCATTGTATGCTTTAATTTCACAAATGTTCAATCATTTTATGGATTAGAAATATTGGTTTTTTTGAACTTCGATGCATGAAAGAGCCTGAATTCAATAATTTTAACCAAAGTTTCCAACAAAATAGTAAATGTCATCTTTGATTTACCATGCAGTCTTTCATCAAACAAAATGGGCATCTCAAAAACAGAATATCCAAATCTCACACATTGAAAAGTTACTTCTGACTGAAAGCCAAATCCAGAACAGCGTATTTTATCCCAATTAATTGATTTAGCTGTTCTATAATTGAATGCTTTAAACCCAGAGGTAACATCTCTAACATTTAAAGATAATGCTTTTCTTATTCCAAAATTACCCAAAGAACTAATTAATTTTCGCAAAAAAGACCAATTGTTAGAAACATATCCATTTTGAATATACCGTGAAGCAATAACAAGATCATAAATATCTAATTTATCAATCATTTCTCTTATATATATTGGATTATGGGAAAGGTCTGCATCCATCTGAACTATAATTTCATATAAATTAGATATAGCCCAATTAAATCCTTGATTATAAGCGTTAGCTAATCCTAATTTATGTGGTATATCTAAAACGTGTATTCGTTCATCGTATATAGGGGATAACTTTCTAGCACAACAGGCTGTGCCGTCTGGAGAATTATCATCCACTATTAAAATATCAAGGTTAGGTATTCCTTGAGAAAATATTTTTTTCGTTAATATTGATAAGTTATTAACTTCATTAAAAGTAGGAATAACTACTACTATTTTAGGAGTATTCATCAAAAATATCTATGTGACTTACTCTATAAAAATTCAATTGATTGAGTAGCATCCAAAAATATATCTTATTTTTACCCAGAAAGTATCTTTGAGCATCTCAAAAGATGCTTTTAAGGGTTTTATTTTACTTTGATCTTTATGATACCAATTAATCGGCAACTCCAACACTGATAACGAGTACTTGTTTGCTAAAAATAAGATTTCAACATCAAATCCCCATCCGTTAATTATCTGTTTTGAAAATAATTTTTCTGCGGAATCAGCTGTGAAACATTTATAGCCACATTGAGTGTCTTGGTAACTATTTACAAAAAATATCCTAACATAATAATTAAATATTCTTCCCATCAAATGCCTCATATAAGGCTCATCGAATCTTCTAGCTCCTAAAATCTCTCGAGAGGCAATAACCACATCATATCCTTTCTCCATATTATCAATAAATTCATCAATATAACTTGGGAGCATCGCTAGATCAGCATCAAACATTATTCTATAGTGACCCGTAGCTTTTAGCATTCCTCTTTTGACAGCAGCTCCCTTACCTTTATGAGCAGAAGAAATTAAGAATACATCTACATTATTGCTTCTATTAGATTGCTTAATCCACATGGATACTTGATCACGTGTGTTATCAGTACTGCCATCATCAGAAACGATTATCTCGCAATCACTATTTTTATCTACAAAATAATTAGCAAGAACATCTAATGTATTTATAATTCTAGAAGATTCATTATATGTTGGTATTACGATTGATAACTGCAAAGTATTTTTCAATAAAGATATTTTTTATTAATCTGCATCTAATTCAAAAGCCTTATGTAAAGATTGAGCAGCTTTTGTCAATTGATCTTCATGAACAATACAAGTGATCCGTATTTCAGATGTTGTAATCATCTCTATGTTAACACCTTCACTTGATAATGCTTCAAACATTTTCGAAGCATATCCTGGTGAATCCTGCATGCCTGTTCCAACAATACTTATTTTTGCTAAATTATCTGAAGTTGAAAGGCTTTCTGCATTAAGGTCACTAAGAATATTAGAAACAATATCAATAGTTCTATTTAAATCAGATGATTCTACTGTAAAGGTAAGATCCGTAGTCCCAGATACACTCGAATTCTGAACAATAATATCAACACTAATATCTGCTAATGCTAATGGCTTAAAAAGACTTGCAGCAATTCCAGGACGATCTTTCACCGAATACACCGTCACTCTAGCTACTCCTTTATCGGTAGCTATTCCATTAACTCTATTCCGAATTTCACCAACATTTTTATCCATATTATCTCCAGAGTAAATCAAAGTACCTTCTAAATCTTTAAAACTCGATGCTACAAGAATTGGAACATCATATACCATCCCTAATTCTATCGACCGTGGATTCATTTTAGCCCCATAATTAGCAAGCTCTAACATTTCCTCAAAGCCAATATGATTAAGTTTCCTCGCCTCAGGTACTAATCTAGGATCAGCTGTATATATTCCATCAACATCTGTATATATTTCACACCTTTCAGCATTAAGTGCAGCAGCCAACGCAACTGCAGTTAAATCAGAGGCTCCTCTACCAAGTGTTGTAATATCCATATCGGAAGTGGCTCCTTGAAAGCCCGCAACAATCACAATATTCCCTTTAGAAATTTCTTCTTCAATTCTATTGGTATCTAAATCAGAAATCTTAGCCTTACCATAACTTGAATCCGTTTTGATTCCAGCTTGTATACCGCTAAGACTTACGACCTTTTTTCCTATCTCATTTAAAGCCATCGCTACTAACGAACATGCTTGCAACTCTCCTGTTGAAAGTAAAACATCCAATTCTCTTCTATCAGGATTATTTGAGACTTTTGACGCTATATCCAACAAATAGTTTGTCGTATCGCCCATCGCAGAAACAGTTGCAACAATTGAGCCATTAATATCATGAGATTTTGATATTTTTTCAGCCACATTTTTAACTAGTTCTGGTGTCGCTAAAGATGAGCCGCCGTATTTTTGAACCACTAATCCCATACTACACCTTCAATAAGAATATTTTATTCAAATTTATTCTACTCTTCATGGTATACACCTTTTGATGAAGGCTTTGTAACAACAATTTCACCACTAATGCCTGATTTCATGGCAGCATCTGCCATTTCGTACCCTATTGTGTATTCACGATCTACACAAAAGGCTAATATAGTGGATCCAGCCCCAGATAAATATGCTCCAAATGCACCTGAATTTAGTGCTGCCCGAATGATATTTTTCATAGGGAAAAAAATCTTCTGTCTGGCTGGCTGATGCATCCTATCTTGAGTTGCATAAGTTAAATTTGCCCATTCACCAGTAACAAATGATTGAATTAACAATGCTGATCTTGAGATATTGAAAATAGCATCTTTTCTTAAAACTTTTTCCCCTAATACATTTCTGGCAGATTCAGTTTCCATAGCGACGTCAGGTACGAATAAAACCGCTTTTAAATCATCCGAATAGATAGGAACATTAGTAACATCAATTAAATCATCCTGAAATATACCAATCTGCATTCCCCCAAAAATCGCCGGTGCAACATTATCAATATGGCCTTCTACTCGCCCAGCAATATCCACTAAATCATGCTTGCTTAAAAGATTCCCTCCATAAACATTAGCAGCATATAAACCTCCAACTAGAGCGGCAGAGCTACTTCCTGTCCCTCTTGCTAAAGCAATTTGATTATTACATTCAATAGACACAATAGGAGGTGTTTGATCAATTTCATGAAAATATCGGTTAAAACTTTGAAGTACCAAATTGTCTTGATTAGTAGGAAGAGTATCTTCCCCATAGCCAGAAATACTAACTTTTGAAGAAGATGATGAAAGTTCTTTTACTTTGACTGTGTTCCAAATATCCAACGCAATGCCAATGCAATCAAATCCTGATCCCATGTTAGCTGATGTAGCCGGTACTTTAACTATAATTTCGTTTTTCATAACACTAAAAATAGAATTATAGCATTCCTGTGTGCTCCAAATATATTAGATACTGATACTATTAAAAAGAATATTTCAATCAAGATATTAAGTTGAACAAAAAAAATAAAGATACCCGGGTAGCTAAAGAGTTATTTGAAAGAAGTTTGAGTCACATTGATTTTGATGGGATTCGAACTCTTTTATCTAATCATGCAACATCATCAATGTCTAAAAAATCAGCACTGGAAATCACTCCTTCTACAGACCCCCTAATAGTAGAAGAATTACTAGAAGAAACATACGAAGGACGACTTTTAATAAATGACACCAACACACCTAATTTATATGGATTAGAAGACATTTCTGAATTAATCATGAGAACAAAGTTAGGAGGTATCCTAAATGGATTAGAATCATTACACATCGCGTCATCAATAGAAATACTAACCGACTTTAAGAAATCAATTGATAACAGTATGCACCCATTAATGAAATTAAAAAAATATACTGCTGGAATCGCAGATTTAACTGAAATTTCAAACTCAATAAAATCAAAAGTAAACCCTGATGGATCAATCAAAGATTCAGCAACTCCTGAATTAAAATCAATTAGAAATCAAATTAGTAAAAATTATAATAATGTCGTCAGAAAACTATCAGGAATAATCAACTCTAGCGAACTTGAAGATACGATCCAAGACAACGTTATTTCTGTCAGAGGCGATAGGCTAGTAATACAAGTAAAAACAAATATGCAACATAAGATCCCCGGTGTTATACATGGAGCATCTAATACTGGCTTGACACAATTTATAGAGCCTCTAGAAACTATTGATCTTTGTAATGCGTGGAGAAAATCTGCCTTAGAAGAAGAACTTGAAGTCATGAGAATTCTAACTGAAATTTCAAACTCTATTAGCACATATAGTTATCAACTCACATCCAACATAGAAATCATCCTTAAACTAGATCTTATAATCTCAAAAAGTAAACTGAGTAACTCAATAAAATCTAATATAGAAATATTTTCTGATTCAAATAGGGTTGATCATATAAATTTAATATCTGCATTCCATCCATTACTTGGACAAACTCCCAAGCCATTAAATTTAACTTTAAGCAAGAATCAAAAAATTTTGATAATAACTGGTCCAAACACAGGAGGTAAGACTGTTGCATTAAAAACTGTTGGTTTATTAGCAGCAATGCAACAATCAGGAATACATATTACCGGCAAACTAGGAACATATATCCCAATATTTGATGGGATATATGCAGACATAGGAGATCAACAAAGTATTGAAGGGTCGGTATCGACATTCAGTTCTCATATTGAAAATTTAAAATCTATTATTGAGATTGCAACTCCAAAATCCTTGGTTCTACTTGATGAAATAGGATCAAGTACAGACCCAGAAGAAGGTGCCGCGATAGGGAGTGCAATACTTGAATATTTCGCCAGCCAAAATATAACAACATTAGCCACAACTCACCATAGTTCTATTGTCATAACAGCTGAAAACAATCCTCTAATGAAAAATGCAAGCTTTCATTTAGATCCCGATACCTTATTCCCAACTTATGAGTTGCAAGAAGGGATATCGGGTAGAAGTTATGCCTTATCTATAGCTTCAAATCTTGGATTGCCAGATAAAATTGTTAAAAAGGCTATTCAAAATTTATCTCCTGAGGCACGAGAAATGAATAGTCAATTAGAAGGGATAAATCGAGACAGGAAAAACCTTACAAAGGCATTAGAGGAATCAAAAAAACATTCCCACGATTATAAATTAGCTAGAGAAAGGCTAGAATCAGAATTACAATATATCCTGATTCATCGCGACCAGATACTAACTGAAATCACTTCAAAAGCAAAAGAACAATTTCAATACCTAAAAGACCTTATATCTAGAGCAAAATCAGTTCTTTCTTGGAGTTCAACGGGAGTTTCCAGTGACAATTTTGACGAAAAAAAAGACGAATTATCAAAAATATCTGATCGAATAAATGATCTGAAACCTCCAGAAATACCTATCCTTAATTCGATAACTGATTTCCAAATCGGAGATACAGTATCAATTAGTGACATAAATACATCAGGGATCCTATTATCAATTGATAAAACTAATGCTACTGCAATAGTTAAAGTTGGAAACAGTAAGTTAAAAGTTGATAAAGCGAAAATATCTAATGCTGATAAGCGTATACCAAACACATCTAATAGCTCTCAAAAATATACTGTCCGAAAACCAATTGATCCTGGTCAAGACATATTAGATATCCGAGGTGACGATGTAGAAACAGCACTTCCGAAAATTGATTTTTTTCTAAACGCCGCTATTACAAATGGACTTAGTAAAGTTACAATAATTCACGGAAAAGGAACAGGTATATTAAGAAAATCAATCAGACAAAACCTGTCCTCTCATACTTTAGTAGGGAAATTTGAACCAAAATTAGATTCATCCGGAGGTGACGGTGCCACCACAATCATTCTCGTGTGATTAAAACCAATAAGCATGGCAAAACAATCAAAGATGCAATAAGAGCAAACACAATCATCACAGCTGTAATTTGTCCATAAGATGAAAATACCGGCATGGGAGCAAATCCCATAATAGCAAACCCAACTACACTAGAAGCTGCAGAACCTAAAAGTGCCATACCTGTACCGCGAGCAGCTACTCTAATAGAATTAAATTTAGTATCTTGTTTCCTTAATTCTTCCCTGAATCTTTGAGTCATATGTATTGAATAATCAATACCCACTCCAATTGAGATAGCTCCAATTATTGCTGTAACAAAATTCAATGCAAATCCTGCAATATACATAACAGCATATGTCCATGACACAACTAAAATAATTGGTATAACCGTTATAATTGCATATTTAAGAGATCGCATCGCTAAGAATAGCAACAGTGTTGCCGCAGCAATAGCAATAGGCAGTGACGTATAAAGAGTTCTTGAAGATGCCGTCAGTTGTTCTTCTCTAGTAAAAGGGGAGCCTGTTAATCCAGTCTTTTCTATATATTCATTTTTCTCCATATCTAAAATAATTGGTTCTAAAACTTTACCTGCTTCAGTAACAACTTTCTGGTCTCTGGTTCCTGGAATTTGAAAAGATATTGTAGTAAGACTTAACCCATTAAATGAGTCTTTTGATGGCAAATAAATAGCCCCTCTAATTTGATCTGGTCTAAGAATGACATTTCCTAAATCATCAGATATCCCATAAGACAATACATGTCTAAAAGCTAACTCTGCATCTTCTCTAGAATCCGGAATGCCATTAGAATCAACATCTTGAATCAATACATTATGTAATTCTGCAATCTGTCTTAGAGTTGGTTCACTGTCCATAATTTGCCTAGAAACATTCACCACATTTGGGCCTATTGTTATTTCGCCACTAGGAGTCTCAGCTACATTATCTATTTCTCTTAACGATTCAATAAATTGATCAATACGAACTATTGCTTCAGGTTGCATAAGATCACCTCTTATGTAGGCTACTCCCGGCTCTCCTCCAGTATCTCCTAAATGTTCCTCTAGCTTATCCAACCCTATGACAAATTCTGATTTTGCATCAAAAAAATCTTTGACATCAAATGTAGGTTCGAGCTTCAAAGCAAGAAAAATTGATACTGAAGTCACAAATACTGTTAATGCAATGACCCAAATGGGATTTTTAGCAGATAACAAAACTAATTTTTCAACAATATTCGTCAAGTAAGACTTATCGTGATCTATAGCTAAAATTTCTTGATCTATGGGTAAATTAGCATGAGTCTTAGATTTTATTTTTAAATATATCACTGGCAGAACAACAAAAATAAGCATTGTTGCAAGTAACATAACCAATCCATAGGTTCTATCTAAAGCCACCATCAGAATGATAGCTCCTCCACAAGCATTAGCGACGCCTATGGCACCTAATATTTTAATAACCCCAAATTTCCTCCCTGAAAATGTGCCCCTAGAATTCAATATGAGTTCATCCACTTTCATTGAAATAATAGGAGCGATAATTCCCAGAATAACAAAAGAAGAAAAAACTGCGATAGCTGCTGCACTGCCAAAATGAATAACTGCTTCAATATTAGAAGATAAATTAGACAGAAATGCTATTCCGTCACTTAACATTGCTAATACCAAAGCTCCCAGAACACCAGAAAGTCCGATTTTTAGTGCCATATTAGGTGATCTGTTCGAATGCAGTTCTTCTTTGTATCTTCTAATAGCATGAACAACAAAATCGACCCCTAGAGATATCATTCCAATCGGAACAATCAGATCAATGACTAGGCCACTTTTCAATCCAATAAGAGCAGAAATGCCTTTCAACCAAACCATTAAAATTGCAAGCCCTACACCAGATATGGCAGTAGCCCAATAAGACTTCAAGCTAAGGCCTACAACAAGGAGGGCTCCAATAACCGTAAATGTGATAAAAATACCCGCAATAGAACCTTCTTCTTCTGATTCCAAATTAGCATCTATAGCAACACCCCAAAGATCATAAACTTCAGAGTCACCTTCAATCGCTTTCCCAAAATTGCGATTTAGATGCTCTTTATTTACCACGTCTGTCCCTCCACCTAATCCAATTTCCAATCCACCTCCACCTAATTTTTCATTATCTGCAACAAGATATAAAAACATTGCTGGAGAAGACCATAAATCAACTTCAATTCCGTTAATCGTCTTACTTTCAAAAGTTGCTTTCCGTGACAAAAAATCAATCACTTGATTAGACTTAGGATCTGAAATGAGTTGGAAAAATGCAACCTTTATATCTTCATCTGTTGCGTCTTCCAGAGTCGTACCCATCTGAAATAAAACAATTTCAACAGGATCCAAAACAGAACTAATACCTGTTATTGTAGATTCAATGCTAGGATCAAAAAAACTAAACAAATAAGGTTGTTCTTCTAAGGTTCCCCCAGCTAATAAACCCTTACTATCTAAATCAAAAAGCATTTCTTTATTTCTTTTTAATTCTAAAAGTACAACACGAGTAAGAACGTCTCCATTCTTTGGTTCTAATACGTAAGATGCAAAATGAACAGGTGTTGGAAATTTGTCATCTATGTCTTTTTGTAAATCATAAACTTCACCAGGTGGATTAGGAGAAGCTTGCTCAGTCGGAGCCATATTTATGAAAGGGTATACTAAAATCAATGTTAGTATGATTACAATGCCAATAACTAAAATTGATCGCTCGGCAACAAAAGATACGATAGTATTTGAATTAAACAAGTACGTAATCCTTTTGAATGTAGATTATTATTTAATTATCACATAACTATTCCGATTTAATAAAGGAGCAAATTTGTGAAAATAGTATTTATGGGAACCCCTGATTATTCGGCTTCCATATTAGAAAATTTAATATCTTCAGATAATGATGTTGTAGGGGTATTAACAAAACCTGACAAGCCACATGGAAGAAATAAAAAAATACTGTCGACACCTGTTAAACAAATAGCTTTAGATCATAATATACCTTTATTTCAGCCCAGAACTTTCAAAAATAATGAGCCACTAATCAATTCCTTAATCCAATTAGATGCAGAAATTGGAATTGTTGTAGCCTATGGATTGATATTGCCTAACTCTGTCTTAACAAGTTTCCCACTCGGATGCTTAAATATACACCCATCACTACTACCAAAATATAGAGGGCCTTCTCCTATTGCAACAAGTATATTAAATGGCGATAAAACAACTGGAATTACAATAATAAAACTAAATTCAGGAATAGATAGCGGACCAATACTTAACCAAAAAGAAGTATCCATAATTGAAAATGAAAATTGCGGTGCCTTAACCACTCGATTATTTAATATATCTTCCGATCTAATTATAAATGTGATTAAAGATCTAGAAGCTAAAACCATCATCTCCCAAAAACAATCTGAGCAAGACGCAACTTATACCGAAAAACTGACAAAATCAGACGGACTGATAGATTGGAATTTATCAGCTATTCAAATATTCAATATGATCAGGGCATACCACCCATGGCCTGGAGCATATACTTATTTAAATAACAAAAAAATAAAAATTATAGAATCGCAAATTTTATCTAACGATCACCTTGAAGGTATTACCCCTGGAAAAGTGTTGGTGGACAAACAAGTCTTAATAGGTACAGGTGAAGGAATACTTAATATTATTAAAGTCCAACCAGAAGGTAAATCAATAATGAATGCAACAGATTTTTCTAATGGTAATCCCAATTTTAATAAATCCATTCTAGGAAACACATAAATATGTCATATCCATTAGCAGGAATAACAGTACTCGACTTAAGTCGGTTACAGTCGGGTCCATCTTGCAGTCAAATATTAGGGTATCTAGGTGCATATGTAATTAAAATAGAGGACGTTAATGGAGGTGATGTAACACGAATAGATAACGTCAATAATTCTTCAATTGATGACTCTCATTTCACTATATTCAATAATAGTAAAGAATCCATAACTTTAAACCTGAAAACTCCTGAGGGCAAAAAAATCTTAGAAAAATTGATCGTGAAGAGTGACATAATCTTAGAAAATTTTTCTCATGGAATTATGAATAAATTGGGCTTTAGTTGGGAAAATATAAAAAATATAAATCCTAAAATAATCTACGCTAGTATCAAAGGTTTTAACGATTCTGATATTTACAATAATTACAAATCATTTGAAACAACCGCTCAAGCGATATCAGGCTTAATGTCTGCAAATCGCGATTCAAATCAAATTCCAAAATTTGCCCCAATAGGAGTAAGTGATTCCGGAGCAGGGTTACACATGGTAATAGGTATATTGTCCGCATTAATGCAAAGAGAAAGCGAAGGAATAGGACAAAAAATTGAAGTATCTCTTTATGACAGTATGGTTAATTTAATGAGAATTGAGTTGATGCGGTATATAAATATAGATAATGCTGAAGAAACGTCATTTGATCCAATAGGTAACAACAGCATTATTTTTAAATGCAATCCTCTAGGTCCAGACGATTTTATTGTGATTCATTTAGCAGGGGAGATGTTAGAAAATGTACTAATATTAATCGGCCGCGAAGATCTATTGGAAACATTAAATGAAGAGGACCTCTACAGAAAATCACCAAATGAAAATATAATAACCGAAATTGAAAAATGGACAAAAACAAAATCCAAAATGGATGCATTTCACACATTAGCTAAAGCAGGTATATGGTGCGCTCCTATAATGAATCCAATGGAAGTAATCCAAGACCCCTATCTGATAAAACAAAACATGGTCACAGAAATATCAGATGATGTTAGGGGAAATTACAAAACAATTGGTTTGCCTATAAAATTTGAGCTAACAGAACCGAACATCAAAAAGGCTCCTAAATACGGGGAACACACTGATAAAATTCTAAAAACCATACTAGATTTGTCAGAAGATGAAATAACTACTCTGAAAGATAGCGGTGTAGTTCTTTAAATAGTTTAGATCAAAATATATAATCCGAACTATATATACAAAGAGAGAATTAACTGTGACAACTGCTTTATCTCAATCAACATATAAAATTTCAAATTATATGTCCTTGAAGAATATGGTCTTGAAAAAAAATAGCTTACCCAATGAATTAGAAGGGTTTGAGCTTCTCAGAGAAAGCGAATTAGACAACACAACAATGGCAATGCATGGGTTCCCCGGAAGTAGTGAAGAAATTTACCAAGAAGCTGGGAGAATAACTGGATATATGAGGGAATTTTGTTCTCCGTCCGCAATTCCGCAACATAAAGACGGATCCGATATCGTAGCTGCAACAATTGTTCACTTATTTGAGGATGAATCTAGTCCAAGTAATTGGATGGAAAATATATTTATAAAACAATTCAACGACAACGTAGGAAAAACTGTTGGAGATGACCAGCGTTTAGTTGCTGTTGAACAATTAGAAATTGATGATTTCTACGATAAATCTGTAGGTATCAGAGCAGTGCAAGACGGCCAAGAAGGCACGCTTTCTACAACTATTATTGACTTTTGCATAGGTCGACTATTAGGAGTTACATTCGTCGTTACAGTAGGAGATCACGGAAGAACTGAACTCACAACAATGCTAGGACTAGAATTAGAAAGATCCATTGTAAAAGAATTACTCGCAACTGAATCAAATTCCTAATTAATCATCGCTACAAGACTCAATGTATGTAGATTTCTTAGAAAAGTAGCATCTAGGGACGAATCCCAAAGGATGCATGCATATAATTTTCCAAGAAATTAATATGATCTTCCTTATTATTGTCATATCCATTTGCATGGTCACAATTTTTATAAATTATAAGGCTACTGTCAGGTGGTAAAAAACCCATAATTCTTTCCGAATGACTGATAGGAACCCTATCATCTGCTATACAATGAAACAGAAGAACAGAATTTTGAAAATCTTTTATTGATTGAATACCCGAAATAATATCTTCTGTTTTGATATCATATAAAATATCTACACTTCTAATAATTCCAAATTTAAGTAATCTAGCAATTGACTCTGGAATGAAAGTCCTATTTGCCACTTCTGACGCTAATAATTCCGGCAAATCATAAAAAGGACTGTCGGCAATAATTCCTTTCACTGAAGAATCAATATTTGGATTGGAAATTACAATTGTTCCTCCGTAACTTACCCCGTATAAAACAATATCTGTTACATTATGATCAAGTTTAATATGGCGAACAGCAGCAGCAAGATCCTTTTTTTCAATATATGCTAAACCTAGATCCTTTCCTTCTGAGTCTCCATGCGCCCTAAGATCAAATGCAAACACCGAAAAACCCATATCGTAAATATCTTTCATAAGATCTAACATATACCCGTCAGCTTTATTAGAATCTACACCATGAATCATTATTACTGTGTCCAAATTTTCATTTTTAACAAACCATCCGTCTAACCTAATTGAATCTTCAGTAAGAAATTCTTCTACTGAATAATCTAAATTCACTCTAGCTGGAGTAGCATCAGGAATTTTTCTAGTAGCCTTTATAGCAATAGTTGTTATATAAACTGACAAAATCAGGTAAATCAAAATAATAAATAGGATGATCGAAGTCAGGATGATAAATGAATTTTTAGGGAACAATATCTTATAACTCTTAATAATTATTAATATGTGCAAACTTTGGCTAGTATATACTAAAGTTATATATTTTTTAGGAGAATCAAATGTCAAAAAATTACTTATGGCAGGTAGCTTATTCAAATGATGCTTGGGCTACCCAAATATCTAACCCACAAAACAGATTAGAGAAGGTCAGTGCAATGCTGGAGCCCTCTGGTATAAAACTAGTACAAGCCTATGCTACATTTGGTGAATATGACATCATAGCAATAGTCGAAGCTCCTGACGACAAGACTATTGCAGCAGCTTCAATTGCAGTTACAAGCTCAGGTTCTGTTAGCAAATTAACTACATCCCCACTGATTCCCGTAGACGATCTAGTAGAAGCACTGAAAATTGCACAAACAATTTCATAT
>CEQU01024448.1_pt1 | contig 27069 bp, 26 predicted proteins | sample 531031 | NCBI WGS metagenome assembly CEQU01 (sample SAMEA2621216, study PRJEB7988) | marine metagenome | isolation source: saline water (ENVO:00002010), including
GACCTAGAGTCAATGTTTGAAAAATTTTCGCCAGATGAAATAATAAAAGAAAGCGAAATGACAGCAACTGAGTTAATAGAGACTTTTAGGTTGTCTCTAATAACTGAATCTTTAACAGAACAATATTCAGAAACCTATCTGATAGGAGCTAAGCTGCATGATGCAGACTGGTTACGAAATTATGTACTGGGGTTTTGGGAACCTGACGAAAACGGACATGCTGACCCTTTCAAAAACATCTTAATCGATTTTGGTATCTCTCAATCAACTTTAGATAAAGAGATATCTGAAGCAAAAGAAAGTGTTCAGTACAGCACTAAACACTCATCAGGACTTCATCCTATAGCACTCACAACATATGGAATGATACAAGAATGTATAACAGATCATTGGTATGAGCTCCAAAGAGATTTTTTTCCTAGTACAAGTAATACATCCAAGGTAATAAGTAAAGTTAAAGGGAGAGAGGCTTTACATACCGTTCAATTCAGAAATTTAACAGCTATGCAATTAGAAGCAGACCCTTCATTGTTTACTGAAATAATTAAAGCCACAATAAATTTCGAAATGCCTTCAAGCCATATTCCAACTATTGTAAATCTTCAAGAAAAAACAACAGGTTGGATACCTCGAATGAATGGAGATGTAACAGAACTTCTAAGACGAATTATAGATAACATAAGTAAAACCCTAGAAGACAACAGTAAATTAGGCCAACTACTTGTTGAATATGCGACAGCAGGTGAGAAACAGTTTTTACGATTAGTTCCAAATAGTGTCATTAAAAAAGCTTTAGCATCAATAAAAGGCGGGCATGGAATCATCGGAGAAATTGTATTAGAACAACTCGGATTAGTATCCAATGAATCGGAAAGCCCAAAAAATTTTCAAGAAGACATTACTTACAGATTACGAAAAGTAATAAAAAGATGGATAACATCAACAATGGAAATTGAAGGATTTCTTAATGGCCAACCCACAAATACTAAGTTTGCTTAAATAAATTTAATGAATGTATCCAGCTTAATTGGAAAGTTAATATCCAAAATAGTAATCAAAAGATTCCAGATACCAGGATTATCAATAAAAACCCCTGATAACAAAATATTCCACTTGTCCGAAAATCCTGAAAAAGACTTAGGAACCATATCAATCAACGATTGGTCCTTTTTCTGGGATGTTGCAATGGGATTTGATCTTGGAATGGCAAAAGCATATTTAAAAGGTAAATGGGATCACCCTGACTTGCCAAATCTTTTTAAAAATATAGCCAGCGAATATCAAAAAACCAATTTTGAATATGCTAAAAAAATAGCCCCAGTAAAACTATACTCAATAATTGCACAATCGATAAAGTCATCAAACACAAAAAAATGGGCTAAAAAAAATGTTAGTGCACACTATGACATAAGCAATGAATTTTTTAAAATATTTCTAGACCCTAGCATGACCTACTCATGTGCAGTTTTTGATACTGATAAAACAAGTCTTGAAAAGGCTCAAGAGACAAAAATTAAAAACATATTGTCTTATTCAGAAATTAAAAAACATGATTCTATACTAGATATAGGCTGTGGATGGGGTAGTTTATCCATGCAAGCGTCAAAAGATTTTGATGCAAATGTCACTGGCGTAACATTATCAAACAATCAATACAAGTATGCCTCTAACAAAATTAAAACAGAGGAAATGACTGATAAAGTATCTATAAAATACGATGACTACCGCAATATAAAAGGTAAGTATGACAGAATATTCTCGATAGAAATGCTTGAGGCTGTAGGGCATACAGGAGTATCAGATTTTTTTAGTCATTGTTCAAGTCTACTTAAAGATGACGGAACATTACAAATACAAATTATCACCATACCGGATGAGAAATATGATTCATACAAATCAAATTGTGATTTTATACAAAAATATGTATTCCCCGGTGGGCTTTTATTATCCTTAGGCAATATAGAAAATGCATCAAAAAAATATGGTTTCAAAATAACCAATAAAGTTGAAATTGGAACACATTATGCAAAAACATTATCTCACTGGCGCGAAAAATTAGAAAAAAATTTTCCTGATTTTTCCCATAGAACATTGAACATATATGACTATAGAAAATTTTATTATTATTTTAGTTACTGTGAAGGTGGTTTCTTATCAAAGAATATAAGCACATACCAAATCACCCTGAAAAAAAATAGTTAGATGTGGTTTGACGTTTTAATAGATAACGGAATGATTCCCGATAAAGCTCTACGGTTTTTTGTTAAATCAGGGCTAAAAAAATATATCGCTCGGATAAATCAATTATCTGAAGAGGAAATCAGAAGTATTCAAAAAGATTTTGTCGACACCTTATTGAAATACCCTATTACTATCAATATAAAAGATGCTAATAAGCAGCATTATGAGATACCCAGTAAATTTTTTGAAACAATATTAAGCACTCACATGAAATATAGTGGGTCTATTTGGGATATCAATCAAAACACATTGGAAGATTCCGACACGCATACCTTGGACATTTATAGCGAAAGATCTGAAATAAAAGATGGTGACTCCATTTTAGAATTAGGTTCGGGATGGGGGTCTCTATCTATATATTTAGCCTCCAAATTTCCCAACAGCAATATAACAACTGTAACTAACTCTCAATCACAAAAAGATTGGATAGAAACAAAAACAAATGAATCCAATATAAATAATATCGAAATCATAAAATCTGACATTGCAGATTTTGAAACAAGTAATAAATTCGACAGAATTTTATCGATTGAAATGTTTGAACATCTAAGAAACCCTAAATTGTTAATGGATAGAATTGAAAATTGGTTATCCGATGAAGGATTATTGTTCATCCAAGTATTTTCACATAAATATTTCCCACAATTTTTTGATAAAACAGAAAAATCTTGGATGTCACGGTATTTTTTCACTGGTGGAATGATGCCGTACGTAGGTTTATATCAAGATTTGACTTCAAATTTACATTTAAAATCAAGCTGGACAACCTCAGGAATCAATTACCACTATACACTCGAGGCTTGGTTACACAATTTATTAATCAAAAGACCCTACATAAAGTCGTATTTAAATAAAAATATTTCTAAATCAGATTTAATTGATTCAAATAAGTACATGAATCGTTACAAATTATTCTTAATATTCTGCTCTGAGTTATTCAAATACAATAATGGAACAGAATGGTATGTAGTTAATTATCTATTTTCAAAAAGACTCACTGAGACATGAATATAGCAATCGTTGGAGGAGGAATTTCTGGCATTTCAGCAGGGTGGGAATTAGCCAAGCATCACAATGTAACCATATTTGAATCAAATTCAAAAATAGGCGGCCACAGTAACACTTTCGAATGTACAGACCAATCAGGTAAAATTTGGCCAATCGATACTGGATTTATAGTATTTAATGACTGGAATTACCCATTATTCAAAAATTTCATTCACCAATTAAATATCCTCGAAGAAGAAACAGATATGTCATTTTCATTCACAGATGAAAAAAATAACATATCATATTCTGGTACATTATCAGGTTTATTCCCAAATAAGAAAAATGCCTTCAATCCCTCGCAAATATTATTCTTATTTAATATTTATAAATATTCGAAAAAATTAAATTCAATCAAAGTAGATGATTCAAAAAATATAATCCAAGTTTTAAAAGAATTAGGATGTCCTAATAAGGTGATTGAAAATTATTTCATCCCAATAAGCTCTGCAATATGGTCTTGTGATCCAGATTATGTAAGGTATATGCCGGCTTCAACTTTTATAAACTTCTTCAACAACCACAAATTATTTGAGTTTTTCAATAAACCTAAATGGAAAACTATTCCCGGTGGTAGTAAAAAATATGTTGATAAATTCACCGATTTATTTAAAGGGTCAATACAAGTAAACTCAGAAGTAATATCTGTTGAAGAAGTAGAAGATTCTGTTCAAATAACATTATCCAATAATAGTATACAGGCATACGATTATGTTGTTATGGCAACACATTCTGATATATCAAATCGTCTAATAAAAAATCTTTCTAGTACTAAGAAGGAAATTTTGCAAGAGTACCAATATACTGAAAACAATGTTGTATTACATACAGATGAAACATATATGCCACTAAATAAACGTACTTGGTCTTCTTGGAATGTCATGAACACTTCAACAGATAATAGTAAAAACTATCATGTGACTTACTATATGAACAGATTACAAAACATTTCATCTGAAACCAATTTTTTTGTAACGTTAAATCCGAGCAAAATACCCGATCCGTCTACATTAATATTTCAAACTAGTTACAGTCACCCGATTTTGTCCCATAGCTCTGCCGAAAATGAAAAGGCTATCTACAAATTAAACAAATCAGGCAAAATAAAATTTTGTGGCGCATACTTAGGATATGGATTCCACGAAGACGGCTTCAAAAGCGGGAAACTGGTAGCTCAAAATATAATTTCTGATTCAGGTTTATAAAATGATTCCAAATTCTATAGCTATAGGAAAATTAAATCATATTAGAAAGAGTCCGAGTTTCAGAAAATTTGGATTCAACCACACGATGATTTTATTAAACTTATCAGATGGACAAAATGCACATTTGCCATGGCCCCTAACAAGAAAAAAGCATGGGCTTATATCTATGTTTAGTGGAAATCATATAAATAGCTCGAGTAAATCGTTAGTAAAAAAAATATATGACTCTTCATCAGAATCGGATCTAACAATATTAGATTCTGACACGATTTTAATGTTATCAGCGCCTGCAATTATTGGATATTCCTTCAACCCAGCTTCATTTTATTTTGTATTTGATGACAAGAAATACTTTAAGGGATCTATTGTAGAAGTGCATAATACTTTTAAAGAATCACATCTATATAAAATGCCATCTAAATCAGAGTCTACAACAAAGTTTGAAGGATTTAACATAAAACAATTTCATGTATCTCCATTTTTAGATAGAAAAGGATACTATAAGTTCAATTTTTCAGTAACCTCAAATATTTTTGACATTCAAATAAACTTGTTCCAAGAAGACAAATTCATATTTGGTAGCCGTTATAAAGGGAAATTCGTAACTTTATCAACAAAAAATTTGATTAAAAATCTTCCACGATTAATATTAACCGTAACCTTAACAGAAATAAGAATACTGACTAACGCAGCAATGATATTCTTCATACGTAAGATGCCTTTTTTCGAAAAACCCGACCGTCTAGAAGGTACAAATGACTCCCCTGCTGTAGGATTTATATCTAGACTAAAAATACCATTCAAATAATGTAGGAATTCATGAAATATTTTATAGCCATTTTTCTTTCATTAATTATTTGGCACCATTCAGACAACATTATTGAGGCCCATATACCTTTCATTGCCAATGAAAATCATGTAAATAAAGACTCAGCTCTAGAAATATCTGACATTAGTGTGTCAAAAGTTATATACCAAAGATTAACACCAACTAATTCTAACTCTTGGATAAAATTTAATAGTAGCGAAGATACAGTCTTACATATGCAAATTGGAATACCAAAGATTCCTTATTTAGAGGATTACAGACCAAATGTGGAAATATTCGAAAACACAATATCGGACAAAAGTCTAATAATGTCAGCAGAATATAAAAACCCTCCTAAAGAATTCCACGAACCATTTACAAATACTTATTCCTGGATACTATATGATGAGAAAATAGCTCTTAAAAAAAATCAAATATATTATATTTCAAGTTATGAAAAAGTAGAAAAATCCGGTAAATTGTGGATAGGCATAGGATATAAAGAGGAATTTAGTGTTTCAGACTGGATTACACTCCCAGCTTCTATAAACGACATACAAAAATTCCATAAGGAAGAGAATACTAATACGGAACTAACCCCAAAATCCAAATCAAGAGATTATAGTAACAAATACATTTTTTTATCAATATGTGTATTATTTGCATCTGTAGCAATTTTAATTATATATTTACGAAGAAAATCAAAAATACAAAAAGGATATAAAAAGGATTAACATGTCATTTAAAATAGGCGATAAAGTAGAAAACATCCAACTGTACAATCAAGATAAGGAAATTACAGATCTTATAAGCGATCAAACAGGTTTTACATTAATAGCATTCTTCCCTGGAGCATTTACATCATTATGCAGTATTGGAATGAACCAAATAGACGCATACCTCGACGATCTCGAAGATAATAAAATAACTTTAGTTGGAGTATCAGTCGATTCTGCTTTCGCATTGGCTCATTGGAAAGAACAAAATAATATACGGTACAACCTTCTAAGCGATTTCGATAGAAAATGTGTCACAAAATTCGATGTTGCATTTAATAATCTTGGTGGAATGGAAGGGTATATTTCTGCTAATCGCGCAATCATGATTGTTGATAAAGAATGCAAATTAGTTTATCAGTCGATTGGAGAAAATCCAGGTGATGAACCTGATTATGGCAAAATTCTAGAAATCATTAAATCACTATAAATATATGGAGGAATCTCATGGCAACTTCAAATAATATCTATGAAGAAATTGGCGTGCAACCCATCATAAATGCTATAGGAAGTGTAACCATGCTAGGTGGATCTACTCCAATACCAGAAGCTTTAGAAGCTATGGCACAAGCGGGATCATCTTACATTCCTTTAATGGAATTAGAAGAAAAAGCAGGTTCTGCAATAGCTAATATGCTGAATGTTCCAGCAGCATATATTACTTCTGGAGCAGGTTCTGCCCTCACACTCGCAGCTGCAGCTGTAATGGCGGGAGATGACGATAAATTAATAGAACAGTTACCTAACACAAACGGGATGAAAAATGAGATCCTAATACAGAAACGACAAAGATACTGGTATGACAGATGTCTAGAAACTTCTGGAGCAACATTAGTAGATTTTGGAACTAATGATAAAACATCTCCTGAAGACTTAGGAAATGCAATCACCGAAAAAACAGCTGCCGTTCATTTCTTTATGGTAGAACAAGAATTAGACCCAAACGCCTTAAGCTTAGAAGACACTATAGAAATTGCTCACAATCATAATATTCCAGTTTTGGTTGATGCAGCTGGGCAAGTATATCCTTTAGAGCTAATGGGAAAAGCAATAAGAATGGGTGCAGATTTCCAATGTGTTGCGGCTAAATACATAGGGGCTCCTCAATCAACCGGCCTAGCACTTGGAACAGAAAAAATGATCCGACAAATATCTAAACAATCTTTTGTCGGATATGAAGGAAGAAGAATACGAGGAATAGGAAGGCCTCATAAGGTAGATAGACAAGAAATGATAGGAGCATTAACTGCCGTAAAATATTGGATGCAAACTAATCATGAAGAAAGATTAGATTCTATAGAGACTCGCAGTCAAACAATTGTTAATCTATTACAAAATATTAAAGGATTAAACGCAACTTTAATAAATAATGCTATCGGACATCAACCATTTGGAGTTGATATAACAATTGATGAGTCAATCGTTGGAATGAATTTGCAAAATATCGTTGATAAATTAAAAGAAAATGATCCTCCTATTTGGACTAGAGTTGCAAATAAAAATGCTTATGACTTAAACAGTGACCCCAACGATCACATGGAGATACATATGTTTGGACTAAATTCAGGAGAAGAAGTCATTGTAGGAGAAAAATTAGCAGATTTATTAGGGTGACACACACAATATATCTATTTACATACAGTCACAAAGTAAATAAGTCTCAATATCAAAGAGAAAATTTATGCGGAATAAATTAAACCCAGGAGGATAAAATTGAAACAAGATTTAACAGGGCAAGTAGCTTGGATAACAGGTGCTGGAACTGGAATAGGTGAAAGTGCAGCCATAAAACTAAGTGAAGCTGGATGCAAAGTCGTACTATCAGGTCGTAGAAAAGAAAAACTTGAAGATGTTGCAGCACAATTATCTTCAGATTACCTTATAAAACCACTTGATGTATCAATTAGAAATGATGTTACTTCAACAGTAGATTCAATAATAAGCGAGTGGGGGCAAATAAATATTGGTGTATTTAGTGCCGGTTTAAACATTCCTAATAGAAGTTGGGAAAAAGTTTCTTTAGACGACTGGGATAAAGTTATTAATATTGATCTGAATGGAGCTTTCTATTGTAACCACGCAGTTTTGTCACCTATGAAAAATCAAGGTGGAGGTTTAATCATAAATATCTCTTCTATGGCTGCAAAGGTAGTAAGCGATGTAACAGGACCAGCATATACTGCGGCAAAAACAGCAATGAGCGCAATGACAGCAGATTTACTATTTGAACAAAGAAATAATGGAATACGAGCCACTTCTATATGCCCTGGAGAAGTAGCAACTCCTATACTTGATGATCGACCTGTACCTGTAACTCCAGAACAGAGAGCAAAAATTTTGCAGGCAGAAGATTTAGGAGACCTTGTTTTATTCATTGCATCAATGCCACCACATGCAACCATAAATGATGTATGGATAACTCCTACTCATATGCGTAAGCCACCAACCTTATTAACTGGTCGATAATTGAAAATACAATACCTGATTTGGTATTGTATGATCTTTAGATAATCACAAAAGAAATACGGAGAATTTTATGCGTTCAAATAAGAGGCCCAACATTGTATTCATGTTCAGTGACCAACAACGCTATGACACCATGGCTTGTTATGGGGCTGATTATCTTGAAATCCCTAACTTGAATGCTTTGGCAGACCAGAGTTTTGTATTTCAAAATGCATATGTCTCGCAACCTGTTTGTACCCCCGCAAGAGCTACAATAATGTCAGGGTTATATCCGCACACAGCAGGTCCAATTGTTAATCAAATTAATTTACCAGACGATGTGAAAGTAATTTCAGAGATGATATCAGACGACTATTACAAAGGATATATGGGGAAATGGCACCTTGGTAATGATATAGAAAGACAACACGGATTCAATGTGTGGAGATCTACCGAAGATTCGCATGGAAGCGGATATTCTCATACTCAATTGAATAACGAAACATCTACATATACGGAATATTTAATTTCTAAAGGCCATACTCCAGACAAACAAGGAGATCCTCTTAAAGAAGAGGATGGATTCAACCTATTAGGAACAGAATCAGGTATAAGGACCCCGACATTCTCCTCAAACGCACATTTTGACATGCCTGAAGAAGATCAAATGGCTTCTTATTTAGCTCAAGAAGCTTGTCAATTCATAGATGACAATAAAGATCGACCATTCATTTTATATGTCAGTACATTTGAACCTCATTCTCCCTATCATGGCCCATTTATGGATCAATATGATCCAGAAAAGATTCCTGTAGGCCCAGCTTTTCTTAAAAAACCTGATACCGCATCGCTTGTAAATCGAGTTAGAGCAGATTATTTTATGCAATTCATGCTTGATGGTGTAGATCAGACAACTGACGATTACGCAATGAATTATGCAGCATATCGTGAAGACATAACAACTGAAATAGGCTGGAGAACATTAAGAGCTCATTACTTAGCAAATATTACTTCTGTAGACAGAATGGTGGGTAAGGTAAACCAAGCGATTAAAGACGCAGGAATCGAAGACAACACAATTGTTGTGTTTACTAGTGAACACGGAGATATGCTTGGAGATCATGGAATGTTAGAAAAGAGGTCTATGTTTGAAGAGGCATCTAGAGTTCCATTAGTAATAAAAGTTCCATGGCTAAGTAAAAAACAAAATATCATAGAAGGAAGCGTAAGTCATATAGACCTTGTCCCTACTCTATTAGATTTAATAGGTGAACCAATCCCAGGACATCTGCAAGGTAAAAGTTTGAAACCTGTGTTGGAAGGTGAAAAAGATTTATCCGACAATGATGTGTTTGTATCTTGGAATGGATATGATAGCGCTGTCCCTGACCGATTCTTAGGTGCCCATGAAATAAATAGAATGTTGAGACTCCCTTGGCGTACTATTATTACCCCAGATAGATGGAAACTAGCCCTTTGTGCAGGTGACCAATGTGAGCTATATGATCTTAATAATGATCCATATGAAATGGAAAATTTATTCAATAACCCAGAACAGAAAGATAGAATTAGAGATATGGCATCCCGAATCAGAGTGTGGCAAGTAGACACAAAAGATAATGCCCCATTACCAACAACATAATGAGTAACACAGATAATCCAAATCGCCCCAATCTTGTTTTTGTATTTAGTGACAGACAACGCTTTGATACTATGTCGTGCTATGGAAACGACTGGATAAATACTCCAAATCTAAATGCAATGGGAGATGAAAGTTTTGTGTTTGACAATTGCTATGTAACTCAAGCAGTTTGTGCTCCGGCAAGATCATCTATACTAACTGGATTATTCCCTCATAAAACCGGAGTCCCAACAAACAAACTGAATATGTATTCAAACATAAAAACCATAGCTGAAATGTTACCTGAAGAGTATACAAAAGGTTATTTCGGCAAATGGCATTTAGGCGATGAGGTTATTCCTCAACATGGTTTTACTGAATGGCGTAGTGTTATGGAAGAATATTACGAGGGATATACTAACTCAGATTATATGTCTTTAGATACAAATTACCATGAATTCTTATTAGAACAGGGCTTTGAACCAGATTTAGATAGTCCTGCTGGAAAATTGTTCTCTGATGATTTCAGAGCAAACCTACCAAAAGAATTTCAAATTGCTTCATATTTAGCTAATGAAGCAAGTAAATTCATTAAATCTAACAATGAAAATCCTTTTGTACTATATGTAAGTTTTCTAGAACCTCATCCGCCATTTTCAGGACCATTTGATGCTCAATATGATCCTGACGAGTTACCTGTTGACGAAACGTTCTTGAAATACCCTAAAGGGCATTCTCTCTTTAGTAGACTACGTGCTGAATTCTTTATGAAACAAAAATTCAGTATGGCTTCTGAAAAATCTGAAGAAGAACAATGGGATGAATTTCGGAACACTTATCATAAAAACACACATTTTGTAGGCCATGATGTATCAGACGAACAAGGTTGGAGGAAGCTTAGAAGCGGATACATGTCTAATATATCTCTAGTAGATGATGCTGTCGGAAAAATAAGTTCTTCGATAGATGAAGCTGGCCTTAGAGATAATACTATATTTATATTTACTAGCGAGCACGGAGATATGGTTGGAAGTCACGGAATGCTAGAAATGAGAACTTTTTACGAATATGCGGCTAAAGTCCCTATGTTGATGCGCGTACCTTGGCTTCAAACTGATCAAACTAGAATTGGAGGGAATTTCAGTCAGATTGACTTAGTACCAACTTTGATGGATTTGATGAATTGTAAAGTTCCTGAAGAATTACATGGCACAAGTCGTAAAACAAATCTAGCAACAAAAACAGACTTAACTGGCAATGATGTGTTTATGCAACATAATGGAATCGAAGATAGAGACCTTGGAAATCCAATGATAAACCTATTAAATACGAGGCCATGGAGATCAATAGTCACAGAAGACAGATGGAAATTAAATTTATGCGCATCGGACCAATGTGAATTATTTGACTTAAATAATGATCCGTATGAACAAACAAATTTATTTAATGACCCAAATAATAAAGACAGAATACGTATTATGACAGCAAAAATATTAGAATGGCAAAAATCTGTAGACGATTCTGTCGCAATACCCACAACTTAGAGGGAATCATGAATTTTACTGAAAACACCGAAATAATAGAGTTAGGAAATGGTATATACGCGCGAATTCATAAAAACCTGACAAACTCGGGAATTATAGTAGGAGATGATAGCGTATTAATAATAGACTCATTAAGAGTCCCTTCATTCGCTAGAGACCTAAAATCAGATGTTAAAAAGATAACAGACAAACCTATAAAATATGTTGTTGATACCCATTCACATTGGGATCATTCTTGGGGAAATGAAGAATTTTTAGATTCTACAATAATAGGACATGACAACTGTTATAAGGAAATGACAGATCCGGACATAATAGAACACTGGAAAAATACTTTAGATACGTCTCCATTATGGAAAGATGCTGACTGGTCTGCAGAAACAAAGATAGTAACAGTAACTCCTCCGAATTTAACTTTCAGTAACAATATGACACTTCACGTGGGGGATCATGAAGTAGTATTAATGTACTTAGGGAAGGCTCATACTAGCAGTGACATATACATACATTTACCCAAAGAAGACCTGCTTTTTACAGGTGATGTTATTCAAAAACAACGTATGCCTTATTTAGGTGACGGTTATCCAAAAGATTGGCCTGAAACAGATGAAAAAATAGTTAACCTCAACATCAATAATTTTGTGCCAGGGCATGGTGACTTAGGTAAACATTCCGATATGGTTGATGCAAAAGATTTAATCCATGATTTAATTAATCAAACTACCGCTGAAATACAAAATGGTCGAAACTCTGAAGAAACAGCAAGTTTAGTTACGGATTCTTTAAAAGAAAAATATGAAGCCTGGTGGGGCTTCGATACATTATCTGTTCAAATTCCTACAGTATACGAAAAGCTATCAAGATAGATATAATAATAGTGAATAAAAAATAGGAACACCAAATGGATACTGATTCAGGGGCTTTGGCCGCAATATTATTAGGTTTTTTATTAGGTTTAAAGCACGCTACAGATGCTGACCATGTAATTGCTATATCAACTGTAGTTAAAGAATATAAAAATGCATTTAAAGGCCTTTGGGTAGGAATATCTTGGGGGCTAGGCCATACAGCGCCACTTATCATATTAGGATTTATAATTCTGATATCTAAAGATTCTGTGATGGATTTTTATGAAGATATCGCTCATTATTTTGAATTAGGCGTGGCAGTTATGCTAATTCTCCTTGGCTTGCAAGTGTATTGGAATTTGCGACGTAGCACATTACACGTACATGATCATGCTCATGATGGAAGCTCACATTTACATATTCATGGGACTCATGAGTCTGCTGACCCTGAAGATATTGAAGAAAATCATTCTATATTTAGCTTTGGGAAACCAACATTCCGAATAAAATCATTTGTCATAGGAATGATTCACGGGCTAGCTGGAAGTGCTGCGGTAATGTTAGCTCTTTTATTAACTATAGACTCCACAATAGTTGGTTTAACATATCTCATATTATTTGGAGTGGGTACTATCTTGTCCATGTCAATCATAACAATTGCCTTAAGTGTTCCTTTTGCGTTATCAACAAATCATCAACGCCTAAACATTGGAGTATCACTCATAGCAGGTTCTGGAAGCGTACTATTTGGATTATACCTAATGTACAGTATCTTAACGGAGCAATCTATAATCTGATTATGCAGAAAAAAATATGATTCAATGCCCGCATAAATACCAAAAATCTATATACTTTTGTAATCTGATATGTATGCAATAACAAGAATCAATATAGATGTCATTAAAGCTTATTCTGTCCACCTGTTTACAACTATGGGAATTGTTTGCGGAATATTTGCTGTTAAAGCATTATATGAAAAAAATTTAGATATCGTATTTCTATGGTTAGGGATAGCTTTACTTATTGACGGTACTGATGGATTCTTTGCACGTAAATATCAAGTAACAAAATTTGCTCCAAGAATAAATGGAGTTATTTTAGACGCAATAGTAGATTTTTTTAATTATGTAATATTGCCTGTTTTGATTATTTTACAGATCGGATTTCTTTCTGATCGGATTGAATTTCTATCAGTCGTACTAATTTTATGCGCCTCGTGTTATACATTTGCTAATATAAAACAAAAAGCTGAGGATAATTATTTCAATGGATTCCCTGCTATATGGAATGTCTTAGTCTTAGATTTTTATATTTTAAATAGCCCTCAAACAATTAATTTTATCGCAATTATTCTTTGTTTTGCTCTTACTTTTATGCCTATAAAATTTGTACATCCTTTAAGAGTTAAATCTTATAGATGGTTAGCTATTTTAAGCTTTTCTCTTTGGGGAATCTCTACATTATTTTTGTTATTTGTATTTGATGATAAAACCTTAATGTACTATCTTTCATATTATGCTTGGATTTTATCTAACATTTTTATAATGTTATTTTCAATTATTAGAACTATATATAGAAAATCCTAATCTTATTAATAACAGGATTAAATACCATCCGGGTAACGTGCTGTTAATTTCTCATTAGTAATAACTTCATGAAATTCTATAAAATATCCATTGGATAAATTTTCTAATTTTTCGGAATCAGATTGTGCATTATCAGGCATATCTTCCATTTTATTAGATTCAATACTTTCTTGAATCCATTCGGCGCAAACTGTTACTTCAGAATCAGGAGTAGTTCTACCAGTCATATAAACAATAGCTTCATTTCTTGAATTATTTGTTTCATATGAGTTGCATATTCTTTTTAGAATTCTTGCTACTTCCCAAGAATTCGATCTATCAACCTTACAGACACGTCTTATTAAAAACATCTAAGATCCTTTATTAATTTTTTAATTCATGTGGATACATATAATATCTGATATTATTTATCTTCACATGAAATCCATCCTGTATATAAATAAAATCCCTTATCATTGGCTGATATTTTCTACTGCAGCATTTTCAATATTTATTACAGCAACTGACAGGTCGGCACTTAATATAATACTTCCGGAAATATCTGAAGAATTTTCAGCTGATCTACCAACAGCTCAATGGGTGACAATAATATATTTCCTAACCGTAGTCTCGCTTTTAGTACCTATGGGACGACTCTCAGATATTATTGGAAGTAAGAAAGTAATTGTAACTGGGCTACTAATATTTACTATTGGAGGAATAGTCAGCACATGGGCACCTAATTTACCTTTCCTAATATTTGCAAGATTTGTGCAAGGTGTAGGAGGCGGGATGATACAAGGAACATCCTTTATCATTGCAGTTAGTGCATTTGATGAAACTCAAAAGGGTAAAGCTATTGGATTAAACCTCATATTTGTATCTCTTGGAAATTTAATAGGACCATTAATAGGCGGATTAATAGCAGGTTTTATTGACTGGCGGGCTTTATTTATATTATTTTCATTCCTTTCTTTTATGTCAGGGGCATTATCAATAATATTATTACCTAAAAATTCTAGTTCAACAAAGATTTCATCTGACTTTGACTGGGCAGGGGCAGGATTATTAATAGCTGGTTTCGCATTTTTATTATCAGGAATAACAATTGCCTCAAGGACAGGATTAAATTCTGCAATATCAATAACTTTATTAACTGTATCAATACTATTAATAATCCTATTTATCATAAAATCAGTGCGAGCAAATCACCCAGTATTAAATATAAAACTATTTAAAATACCAGTGTTCACATTATCTGTAATTGCAACGTTAACAGCTTTTATAGCTATGTCTTCCGTACCGTTCATATTACCTTTTTACCTTAAATATGTTCTCCTATTCTCTACTGAACGAATTGGAACAGTATTAGTTCCTGGAGGAATAGCAATGGGAATAATGAGCCCAATAACAGGAAGACTTTCAGACAAATTCGGATCAAGATGGTTTAGCGCTGGCTGTTTACTATGGACATCAATAGGACTATTTATATTATCTACATTAAATTCAGAATCTAATGAATGGCTTCCATATATTGGAGTTATACCTGTAATGTCTGGAGTTGGAGGCTTCTATGCTCCAAGCAATAGCACGATATTAAATGTGGTCACACAATCACAAAGAGGATCTATTATTGGACTAATTAATCTCACGAGAAATTTAGGAAACTTACTTTCTATTCCAATATCTGTATTAATAATTACAACAATAATGAAATCAAATGGGTTTTACCCTGATCTTTCATCAGTAACAGAATCATCTGATCCTAATCTGTTAAACGTTTTTATATTAGGAATGGATAGAGCATTTTTATACATAGGAATATTATGCATAGTAGGATCCATAATATCTCTATACCGGCGACCGTTAAAATAAACCGTGAATTTATTGACGGTAATGTTAGTATTTTAAAACCTCAGAATTACATTTTAAACAATCTGAAAGGGGAAAAATATGCCATTAGTACTAGTTCACGGTAATCCAGAAACTGCTGCAATATGGGATGAATTAATTCCTCATTTAAACACCGATGATATTATTACTTTGACTCCTCCAGGATTCGGAGCACCTCTTCCAAATAATTTTGATGCAACTAGTGATGGTTATCTAAACTGGCTTATCAATGAAATAAAAAATATAGAAGGCCCAGTGGATTTGATTGGACACGACTGGGGCGGGGGTCATGTTGTACGGCTTGCCTGTGAACGTCCTGAGCTTATCCGTTCCTGGGCTAGTGACATTCTTGGTATCTTCACTCCTGAGTACGTCTGGCATGAAAACGCTCAGATCTGGCAGACACCAGGAGCTGGAGAAGAAGCGGTTGCTGAAAGAGCAAATACTACTGACGAAGCTTGGGTTGAGCGTTTTCAATCATTAGGAATGACTAAATCAATTGCAGAACAGATAGCCCCGTGGGTTAATATTGATATGGGTCAATGCGTACTTTCTCTGTACCGTTCAGCGGCCCAACCAGCTCTCGGAAATATGTTCAAGGGATTAGCTCGCGCTGCAGAGAAACCTGGCCTAGCCTTAATAGCCACTGATGATCCATATGTTGGGGGAGAGATACTCGGACGAAAAGCTGCTGAACAGGCGCAAGCGCAAGTGGGAATCATTGACGGTGAAGGCCACTGGTGGATGTGTACAAACCCTGAAAAAGGTGCACATATAATTAACAACTTCCTGAATAGTCTTTGATATATAAAAAGAATATATATTTTGACTTTAGTGTTAGGATTTAAAAACTTATTTAAACTCAAACTCATGTTTTGAAAAAGGAAGTTTCATGTCTTCAATAATGCCCGGCAAAAAAGCCATATTAGAAATGCTAAAAGCTGAAGGTGTCGAATATATATTTGGCAATCCAGGTACAAGTGAAGGACCTTTCATTGATATGTTAGGAGAATATCCAGAATTCAAATACATCATGGCACTTCAGGAAAGTGTAGCGATAGGAATGGGAGAATCATATGCCAGATCAACAAATAAACCCTCTTTTGTCAGCCTACATGTTGATAGTGGATTAGCAAACGGTATAGCTTTAATGTTAGACGCCTTAAACACCGGAACACCAATGGTAATAACATCAGCAAATTATGATGCAAGAAAAATAAATGAAGACAAAACAGATTTAGCAGAATTAGTTAGACCTGTAACAAAATGGGCTGTTGAATTGAATTTGCCGGATCAAATACCTAGCGTATTAAGAAGAGCTTTTAATGAAGCAAATAGCCACCCAAAAGGCCCAGTCTATGTAGGGTTTACTGCAAACGCTTTGGAAGGGATTGCAGATATGAATATTTTACCGTCAACAAAGACTTATGATCTAGTATCTCCCGACCCTAAGGCTATTGAAGAAGCTGCAAAACTTATAAAACAAGCTGAAAATCCTTTATTAATGGTTGGAGATAGAGTCTCCGATGATGATGCACTAGATGAAGCTGTCCAATTATCAGAACTAGTAGGGTTTACTGTATACCAGTCCCGTGGTGCAGAAGTGTCTTTCCCTTCTACACACCCTCAATATATGGGAGTACATTCTCTGAGAAATAAAAATCACAGAGAAGTTCTAAAAGAACATGACCTTGTCCTAACAGTGGGAATGGAAACTTTTGAAGAACTTTTTTACTGGGGAGATGTAATACTTGATCAAAACACAAAGCTTATCCATATAGATCCTGTATACGATAAAGTAGGCCGTTCGGAACCAACTGATATAGGAATAGTATCAAATTGCAAAACAGGATTAAGAGCTCTTATAAATTCATTATCCAATACCCTAGACAAAAAACATGTCACAAATAGGATTACTGAAATTAAAATAAAATCTGAAAGCCAAAAAAAATCATACAAAAAGAGCACAGAAGAAATGTGGGACAGCATCCCTATGCCCCCGGCAAGAATGATGTACGAATTAGCACAATCTATACCTGATAACGCGATCATAGTTGATGATTCGATCAGCAATAGAGTTCATTTTAGGAATAATTTCAAATCCGTAAAACGGGATGATATTAGAGGCGTCCGAGGGCAATCTATCGGAGGAGGAATTGGAGCAACTATAGGGACAAAATGTGCGTTCCCTGACAGACCTGTTATTGGAGTTATCGGAGATGGCAGCGCTATGATGACAATTCAAGGTTTATGGAGTGCAGCAAACGATAATATACCTTGTGTATTTGTAATATGTAATAACGGAATGTATCGAGTACTAAAAGTAAATTACAAAATATACCAAACAGAGCTATTAGGAGAAACAGAACCTGTAGGAGAAATGCTACCTCATTCTGATTTCAAAACACCTATTAATATGTGCAATATAGCGAAAGGTATGGGATTAGAATGTGAAGATATTACTAGTCCTAATCAAATAAAACCAGCATTAGACAAAGCTATAAAATCAGGAAAACCCTACTTACTAAATATCTCAATAGATGGCTCTCTATAAAATCAGCCTCTGGCAATATACGGCATATTAGTTGCCATAATAGTCACCGTTTGTATATTTGTATCTAAAGGTAAATTACTCATATGCAATATAGTGCTGCCAGCATGATCAACATCAAATGTGGGTTCTACCATTTTCGTTCCATTTGGCTGAATAATCCCTTCTTCCATTCTTCTAGTAAGTGGAGTGGAGGCATTCCCAATATCAATCTGACTACATGCAATGTTATATTTCCTACAATCTAACGATATTGATTTAGTCAGACCTAATACAGCGTGCTTTGTAGCAGTGTATGCAACCGAATATGGTCGGGGCACATATGCAGATATAGAACCATTATTAATGATTCTACCCCCCATTGGTTCCTGAGACTTCATTATATTAATGGCATTTTGAGCACACAAAAAACTACCAGTAAGATTCACATCGACAACTTTTTTCCAATCTTCCAATGACAAATCTTCTAAATTTACTAATGGCGGAGCTCCTATTCCAGCATTATTGAATAAAACATCTAATCTCCCAAATCTATCCTGCGCTGTTTTAAATAATTTAGCTATAGAATCTGAATCCGATACATCAGTCTGAACAATACAAATTTTCTCTTCAGCAGCGTTAGATAGCTGAGCAGTTTCTTTCAATGGTTCTAAACGCCTACCTGTTAATGTTACTGAATACCCATCATTTAAAAGGTGCATCGCTGCACTGCGCCCTATCCCGGAACCTGCACCGGTAATAAGAGCTACTTTATCTTTGGAATTCATAAAAATCCTCCAATGTCCAAATAAAAATTGCCTTTCACATAATCCATGATGAGTATATATGACTTATTTCATAAATCCCATATAATGCAAAACTATATGATACCTAGCCAAAAAAATAATAAATCAAATACAGGATATCCCATATGGAGTGACCACAAAATGTGGGGGCTATCAATTGCCGAAACGCTAACATGGGCAGGTTTATTTTATATATTCCCTGCATCCATTTTAAAATGGACTGAAAATTTCAATTGGAGTATAAGTGAAATATCGATTGGCTTCTCTATTGCGTTAATAGCATCAGGAACCGGAGGATTAATTTCAGGAAGACTGATAGATAAAGGGTTAGCTAGAGCGCTCATGCCATCATCTATAGTCTTAGGATCTTTACTAATATCACTAATCCCATCCATAATCCATATTTGGCAATTCTATCTTATTTGGTTTTTAATAGGATTTTGTTTATCCGGATGTCTATATCAAGCATGTTTCTCTTATATAACTAGTAGATATAAAGAAAATGCGAAAAAACCAATAGTCATGATAACTCTATTTGCTGGGTTTGCTAGCACAATATGTTATCCAGTATCCACAAAATTATCAGATTTATATGGACTGAATATTAGTACCTATATTATTTCAATAGTTTTATGTTTATTTGTTGCCCCGTTAATGTGGTACTCCATATACCCAACAAATTTGCCAAGCACTCAAAAAGAATCCGTCAAAATAGATTCAATTAAAAAAAGCTTGTTCCCAATATTAAAAAACCCTATTTTCTGGGGGCTATTAATGACATTTGCGGCGTTTCATGCAAACCAAAGCATGATAGTAAGTCAAATCTTCCCTTTGCTAAACAGTCAAAACTTAACTTCAAATCAAGTACTCCTATTTGCTTCTTTAATAGGGCCAATGCAAGTTACCGCAAGACTGATCTTTTTTCTGATTGAATTTATCACAAAAAAAGACATCCCAATATCCCTTATATGCAGCATATGCTTAACCATGTTGGCTTTATCTAGCTTTATGCTATTTATAAATGATACTTCCCTAGTTCTAATAACTATTTTTATAATTCTACAAGGAGGACCATACGGAATGGTCAGTATATTGCAGCCGCTATTAACTGCTCAATTAATAGGTAGAATTAATTTTGGCATATTGTCTTCTATGGTTGGAATAGGATTCATTTTAGGTTCAGCATCTGGTCCTGGAATAGCAGGATGGATTGCTGAAACCTGGAGTTATAATACGGTATTAATTACGACCACCTTCATAGCTTTAACCGGATTAATATTTTTATCATCTACTTTAATAATCCATAAATATAAAAGACTAAATTAAAAGGATTAGATATGGAGAAAATCTTAATAAAAAACAGTACCATATACGACGGTACGGGCGCCCACCCTTTTCAGTCAGATATATTAATTCAAAATGGCAAGATATTAAGTATAGGTAACTTGAAAGAGTTATCAGATACATATGTGATTGATGGATCTGGATTAGCCTTATCGCCAGGATTTATCGATACTCATACTCATTCTGATTCTAAGATTCTAAATGATCCAGCACATGAACATTCTTTAAGACAAGGTGTCACAACTGAAATACTAGGTCAAGACGGCTTATCCTATGCTCCTTTATCTCCAAAAAATTACAGGTTAAATAGCGAATATTTGTCTGGTTTATTAGGTAATCCCCCTAAAAATATAGACATGTCGTCAGTTGAAAAATTTAGATCTCATTACGATAGTAAAGTTTCAATCAATACTGCTTATTGTGTTCCTCATGGAGCGATTAGGTTAGAAAGCGTTGGATTCAAAGACCTTCCATTAACTGGTAATGCATTAGAAACAGCTAAGAATCTTGTGAAGGAAAGTATGGATCAAGGGGCTGTTGGAATGGCAACCGGAATGTCATATTTCCCAAACGCTTGGAGTGATACACAAGAACTCATAGAATTATGCAAAATAGTTAAAGAAAAAGATGGGGTATATGTAACTCATCTTAGAGATAAAAATGTCGACCGAGCTTTTGGTGGAGGATGGGTGAAAGAAGCGATAGAAATAGCTCGCAAAAGCGGAGTAAAAATACATTTTTCTCATTACCGTACTGACAAAAACACCGCTGGCAACATAGAAGCTAAAATGCATCTCATAGATGAAGGAATACGTGAAGGGCTAGATATCACACTGGAACTATATCCTTATCCAACCGGTAGTACTTTTCCTTTGAGTTTCTTACCCAGTTATGCACATGAAAACGGGATCCCTGGCGTTATAGGTTTATTATCTGACAAATCAAAAAAGATAGAACTTGCAGATTACTTAGATAATGATTTTAAAACCCCCACAGGTCCCATAGGTGAAGTGATCCTATCTTACATCCCAAAATTCCCTGAATTAGAAGGAGACTCTCTTGTTAATATAGCAAAGAAAAGAAGAGAAACCGTTGGGATGGCTCTATGCAATTTATTACTTGAAACAAAATGTCAGATAGGATACTGGGCCATGCCACCTGATGAAAAAACATGGGATCAAATAAATCTCGATATTGTTAAATTACTTTCACGAAAAGACTATATGGTAGGGAGTGATTCCATTCCTCTAGGAAGTTATCCACACCCAAGAGCATACGGAACTTTCCCAAGAATAATAGGTCGATTCCAAAGAAAATATAATTACATGCAATTAAGCGAAACGATTCAAAGAATCACCGGAAATCCTGCTAAAAGATTTAAATTAAATAAAAGAGGGGCAATAAAAGAAGGTTATTTTGCGGACATAGTTATATTTGACTCAGATACTGTGATAGATAACGCAACATATGAGAATCCAAAGCAATACCCTAGTGGAATACATTACGTTATCGTTAATGGAAAAATTGCTATCGAAAAAGGAGAATTAAAAAGTTCAAACTCAGGTAAAGCTATCCCTTAATCTTTATCATTCCAATTTAGTACAAATTGTCGCTGTATATCTGTTTCTGGAGAAGCCCTGAAGTCTCCTGCAACTCCCTTACGCAAATTAGGAATATACTTTAATGCTTCTTCATTAGGCATTCCCTTCCTAATTAAATAGCATGCAACTACAATACCTGTCCTTCCCAAACCTCTAAAACAGTGAACGTACACAGATTCTCCATCAGAAATTTTCTGATCAATCAAATCTAAAATATTATTCATGACATGCGTTTCTGGGATGTTTCTATCAATAATAGGAAATCTATAATATTCAGTTCTTTTCCCCCTACGTCTCCGTTCTCTATGCAACATAGGCTCATATCTAGGTCTTTCCCCATCCATAGTTAAATCAATAAAGGTGGTTATACCTGCATCCAACAATTTAGAAATTTTCCAAGACGCAAAATTGTTTACACCTAACCCGTATCTTTTCATCGCCACAAATTGATGCGCTAATGTAGCTAACGTAGTAGCAGGATTAAAAGAATATTGATTGCCAGGATATTCACCTGCAGCAAGTATATTGCCCTCTACCCAATAGGAGAAAGGAGTTAAAAATAGTCTTTCTTTATCTAGTTTATTTTGTTTAACAGTCATAAAGTTAAGATACCATATAAAGAGTATTGTGAGGAGTTACCATTGGAAAATGATAAAAATAAAAATCTGGTCTGGATAGATTTAGAGATGACTGGGTTAGATGAAGAAAAACACGTAATCATTGAAATTGCCTCTTTAGTGACTGATTCTAATTTAGAGGAATTAGCAATAGGTCCAACAATAGCCATCAAAAGAACATCAAAAGAATTATCTAAAATAAATGCATGGTCAAAAGAACAACATACTAAATCAGGATTAATAGAAAGAGTAAAAGATTCATCGATAAACATATCAGAAGCTGAAAAAATGACCCTCAAATTCTTGAAAAAATTTATCCTCAAGGGAGCCTCTCCAATATGTGGAAATTCAATAGGGACAGACAGGCGATTTATTAGAAAAGAAATGCCTAAATTAGATGCCTTTTTACATTACAGGATGATAGACGTATCAACAATTAAGGAATTAGTCACAAGATGGTATCCCGATAAAATACCACCTCAAAAAAAATGTTCTCATTTAGCAATGGATGATATAAAAGAAAGTGTCGAAGAATTACGGTGGTATAGAGAAAATATTTTTGCACCTAATTCTATTAAAATATAAAGGTCATAATTAATACATAACAATGAATGAAACTAATACTGAAGACTTTATACGCGAAATAATTAGATCAGATGTTGAAAAAGGATTATCTGAGGTAGTAACTAGGTTCCCCCCAGAGCCAAATGGGTATCTTCATATAGGGCATGCTACATCAATATGTCTGAATTTCGGAATCGCTGAAGAAATAGAATACGCAAAATGTAATCTAAGATTTGACGACACAAATCCGGTGAAAGAAACCACTGAATTTATAGAATCGATAAAAAAAGATATTCAATGGCTTGGATTCGAATGGGGTGATACCGAATTTTATGCTTCAAATTACTTTCAACAATTATATTCACATGCAATCACTTTAATAAAACTTAAAAAAGCATATGTTGATTCTCAAACGCAAAACGAGATCAGGGTAAATAGAGGAACTCTCACCGAACCCGGTAAAGATAGCCCATACAGGAATAGAAGCATTGATGAAAATATAGACCTATTAGAACGTATGAAAAAAGGAGAATATGAAGAAGGAGCTCACGTATTAAGAGCTAAAATAGACATGGGATCACCAAATATGAATATGCGCGATCCTGTTATGTACAGAATCATTAAAACTCAACATCACCAAACTGGGGAAGATTGGAGTATTTATCCAATGTATGATTTTGCCCACGGATTATCTGATTCTATTGAAAAAGTGACTCACTCACTATGTACCATGGAATACGTAGATCATAGACCCTTATATGATTGGTTTATTAATGAATTGAACGTATTCCCATCTAGGCAAATAGAATTTGGTAAAGTTTTGATGAGCCACACAATTTTAAGTAAAAGAAATCTTCTTAAATTAGTGGAAATGAAATACGTTGATGGGTGGGACGACCCCCGAATGCCAACTATATCCGGAATGCGAAGACTCGGGTTCACACCAAATTCAATCAAAGATTTTTGCAAAAGAGTAGGAATTACAAAAAGAGAGAACGTTGTTGATATAGCATTACTAGAACATTGCGTACGAGAAGATTTAAATAAAAAAGCCGAGCGACGGATGGCAGTAATAAACCCGTTAAAGGTAACTATTGAAAATTATCCGCAAGATCAGACAGAATATTTAATCGCTCAAAATAACCCTCAAGACGAATCGTTTGGAACAAGAGAAATTCCATTTTCTAAAGAGCTGTACATAGAAAAAGAAGACTTTATGGAAAATCCCAGTAAGAAATTCAAACGCTTATCTATTGGAGAAGAAGTTAGACTAAGATATGCATATTTCATAAAATGCGAAGCCGTCATAAAAGATGAGCTCACAGGTGAGCCTGTAGAGTTGATATGTACATACGACCCAAAAACAAAAGGAGGATCAGCACCAGACAACAGGAAACCAAAAGGAACTATCCATTGGGTCAGCAGCAAGCATTCTATACAATCCGAAGTTCGCTTATATGACAGACTCTGCTCTGATCCCAACCCCGACATATCTGATGATTCAAATTTAGAAAACGTATTAAATCCTAATTCTTTAGAAATCAAAAAAAATGCTCAATTAGAGCCTTCACTAAAAGAATCAGACAGCACAATTAAATATCAATTTGAAAGACTAGGATATTTCTGTTTAGATAATAAATCTTCTAATTCAAATACGTTGGTTTTTAATAGAACTGTTTCACTAAGAGACTCTTGGTCTAAGGCAAATAAAGGCGGATGAATGAACAAAAATATTGAAACAATAACTCTAGCAGGTGGATGCTTTTGGTGCGTTGAGGCTGTTTTTGAGTTAATTGAAGGGGTTGTATCTGTTGTTTCCGGGTACTCCGGAGGCCATACAGAAAACCCTACATACATGGAAGTATGTTCAGGGACAACAGGACATGCAGAATCTATCCAAGTAACATTTGATTCACACATTATAGATTACCCAACAATATTGGAAATATTTTTTGCTTATCATGACCCTACAACTTTAAATAGACAAGGACCAGACATAGGCACACACTATAGATCTGCAATTTTTTACCACACATCCAAACAAAAGGAAATCGCCGAAATAATAATTAAGGGACTAGACGAAGAAAAAATATTCCCCTCACCCATTGTCACCGAAATCTCTGAAATGTCTACATTCTACGAAGCGGAACCATATCACCAATCATTCTATAAAAAAAATGGATATGAGCCTTATTGTCAAATTTTAATTACTCCGAAAATAGCAAAGTTACGAGATATGCACTCAGAATTAATGAAGCATGACCCTCATGCAGATCATTAGGCAATTTATATTTTATTAGGGAATTCTTCTCTAAATTCTGCGTATATCTCTTTAACCCTATCGGTACCCATTACTAAAACACTTCCAAGGTCCATCATCCGATATCCTTCTTGAATCCATCGTTTCGATTCTTCATATGTTTTAAATGTAGTCGCTAAAGATTTATTTTTACCCTTTTTTGCCATTTTTTCAGCAACATCTCTCATTATCTTTTCAACTTTAGGGTGAGACTTTTGCCCAGGTACTCCTAAAGATGCTGATAAATCTTGGGGACCTACAAGAAGTACCTCAAAATCAACTAATTCCAATGTTTCATCAAGAGATTCATATGCTTCCAGACTTTCCATTTGTAAAATTAATATTGTTTCATCATTAGCTTTCTCAATTACATCTTCCATGGGTACTCCTAATGCAGGAGCAAACCAAGGAGATATGCCTCTTTCCCCAACAGGAGGATATTTGGAATATTTAATTGCGTTTTTAGCTTCATTGGGATTATCCACTTGAGGAACCATAACCCCAACAGCTCCTGAGTCATACGCCTTTTTTATATCTCCAGGAGAATTCCATGGAACTCTTATTACACCTGCAACACCAGCTTGACGAGCCATAACACAAATAGGACCTATAGACTCTGTTCCAAAAGGACTATGTTCTTGATCGATCCAAACCCAATCTGGCCCTGTTGCAAAAATAGCAGCAGCAGTATGCCATTCTCTCGTAAACATTTGAGAACTCAATAAAAGTTCTTGATTTTGAATACGTTGTTTAATATTACTTGGATACATTTTAATTACTCCTTGGATAAAGTCAGTCTAATATAGCACCATATACAAATGATCTAAGTTGACGCCTAATATCATATGTAGTGGACGGGATCAATTGAGTCATAAATATAACTATCAAATCTTCTAAAGGGTCTATCCAAAATGCGGTACTAGCTAGCCCTCCCCAAGCTATTTCACCTTTTGAAGATAACGTTCGGGCTCTAACAGGATCAGTAATTACAGAAAACCCTAATCCAAATCCTGTGCCATCAAATTTTGATTCACTCCACCTACTAAACGCCATCTGTGACAAATCAGACCCACCTGCTAGATGATTAGATGTCATTAAACCAATAGTCTTTCTACTAACAAATTGATGCCCTTCAAAATTACCATTATTCAGTACCATCTTGCAAAATTGTAAATAATCATCGGTAGTAGACATTAATCCACCACCACCACTAAGGAGTTTGGGTTTTTGAGCAATATCGCCTTCCTCTTTAGAAGTTATTAAACTAGGGATATCAGAGCCTGTATACAAATAATTAGAAGCTAATCTACCTATC
>CEQU01012357.1_pt1 | contig 27060 bp, 19 predicted proteins | sample 531031 | NCBI WGS metagenome assembly CEQU01 (sample SAMEA2621216, study PRJEB7988) | marine metagenome | isolation source: saline water (ENVO:00002010), including
GGTGATCACCATAACAGACAGCGACGGGTCGACGGAATTTGCTGCACGTAGACCTGCTAGACCACCACCGATAATCAGCACATCCGTAAATCGGTGGGGCAGATCTTTGGGATTGAATGCGGCAAGATATCGAGGGATCGCGATTGTCATAGAGTTTAGCTCGGTGACCGATTTGCAAATCGAAAACGCATATTTAAGCGCGTTCTATAAGAATCTATCTTAATTCGAGCTTAGTCTTTAGAAATGGCTGTTCCGGTTTTGAACGCCTTGTACTGCTGGAGCAGTTTTGGAGGTAAGCCTCGCAAATCCCCCTGATTTGCTGTATTTGACAGCCTAACTTTAGGTGAATCGGCGCCATCGACTCGATATATCTTGCGAGGCTTTAAACCCAGTGAGCGAAGGGTCTCTTCAAGTTCATGCTGCGCTTCATCACTTTCGGCAGCTTTCTTCATTAACTCGTCGTAACGCCGAATCATCTCTCTCAAGTCATCCGCGGAAAGATTGAGTTCCTCGAGTAGTTCTTTATCCGGATTGTCTTGCTGGTCTTTCAAATATTCGAGAACCAGGCTTGTTGCTTGCTTTGCGTAATCCAGCCTCTCTTCGGCGTTGTTTTCAATTTCCTCGGGTAATCCGATCTCGTCTTTCTGAGCTTGTGCGCCAGCGTTTGTACCAGGCGAATCACCAGGACTTGCGGAGCCACCAGAGTTGCTGTCAGCTTGGGTGTCTTGAGTAGTTGGACTCCCGGATTCCACCGATTCGCTTGACTGATTCATGTTGTTGGATTGTGAACTGTTGTCGTTGGAAGCTGAATTACCCCCTTGTCCCATCGCGCTATCAGCATTGCTGTTCTGAGACTTCGACTGACCTTCCGTTGGATCATCTCCCATGTTTTCAGGGTCTGCTGCTTCGGATTCGTTGCCCATGTTTTCGGACTTATCTTCCGGATCTTTCGAGTCGCCACCACCCTGAGCTGCATTTTCCATGCCACCGTCTTCAGGATTCATTTCCTTATTGCCATCACCGGAAGGGTCTTTCTTCTCACCCATATCGGACGGCTTATTTGCATCGGAGCCGTCCTGAGGATTCCCCTTTTCAGAGTTCTCTCCTTTTTCACCCTCACCTTTTTCGCCTTCCGAATCATTTCCATTTTTGGGCTTTTTGCCATCTTTGTCTGACTTGTCTCCGTCACCGGCCATTTCTGAATCATCGCCAGGAGTGTCGGCCATATTTGTCGGCTTTTCATTTTGAGATGAAGGATTTCCTTTTTGTCCGGCAGAATCCTGGTTTTCGCTGGTTGTATTCTGGGAATCCGATTGGTTTTGCTGTGACTCACTGTCAGATCCACTATTCTCCTGATCAGATCCGCTGGGATCCTGTCCTTCGGAGTCCGAGCCATTCTGTTGGCGTTGCTTTTCTTTTAAGTAGTCAAGGACCTTTTGGAATGTGTCACCGTCATGCGGGTCGCTTTCGGATTCTTCGGAAACTTCACCTTCCATTGGTTCACCTGGCTCCGAGGATTCGTCGCCAGCTTCACCGGTATCTCCGGCCATCGGATCCTTGTTGCTATTTTCCCCACCTTCGGAATTCGAATCATTCCCCTGGTTATCACCTTGTGACTTGTTGTTATCATCCGAGTCACTGGATTCCCCCTCGTTTCCGTTACCGGGATCATCGTTTGGCTCTGACTCACCTTCCTCAGATCCACCGCTCATATTTCCTGTGCCGCCGTCATCCATGCCTTCTTCATCACCCATTTCTGAGTCTTCGCCGACACCGTTTCCTTGCTGTGCACCATCCTCTGACTGTTCACCACTGTTACCGGTCTCGCCGTTTTCAGATCCGGGACTCTCTTGATTTACTTCCGACTCAGGCTCGGACTCTTCCGGAAGGTTTGGATCTTCTTCGGCAATCTTAATTGTTATGACATCCGTACTGGCTGTGTTCGGAGCAGGTTTGTCTCCAAGATGTCGGTTATCTTCGACGACTCCAATGATGGTGATAGAGTCTCCGGGTTTTAGGCCGAGTTTCTTTGGCTGAAAGTAAGAACTGGAAATCAACGGACCGTTTTCGTTGATCCCATTTGGGGCAAGGTTTCTTCTGTCTAGCTCTTTTTTGCCATTACTGATAACCATTTCTGCTTTGGAAATCATAAAGTCAGGGTCGATAGCACGGTACTTAATAAGAGCAGCACCATTCAGCGGTATTTCAATTTCTCGTTCATCGGGCGATACGATTTCGATTTCTGGATCAAGATCGCGAATGACATTGATAGGGGATTCGATGACGTTGGGATTAGATTCACCCTCGGCGTTTGTGAAGTGCAGCCGGTACTTTGTGTATAAGACCTGAGATCTATCCTGTGTAAGTCTCAATCGGTGTGTGCCACTTGCAGCCAAATCCGTTATCGAAAGGGGTAGTTGTTCTACGACACGCTCTGAGTCGTTTAAGAGTTCTAGAGAAGCAGATTTTCCAGGTTGGTTGATCGTGGCATTTATGGAGACTATGGTGCCTTCGATCCCTTCAATGGTGTACTGATCCTTTACGGTTCGCGGCTCCAGTTTTGTATATGCCGGGTATTCATAACTCAATGATTCAATACGGATAGATGGTGCCGGAAGCACACGGATTTCGTAATTACCGCTCTTTGCATCGCCAACCTGAATCCAGTATTCCAGATTTGTTTGAATCCCATCCTCGGATTCATTTGGTAACACCGCTGAGTATTTATCAGCAGAGACATCTGCTTGCATTTGAATAACACGATTGCCGATCGTGCCGTCGATACTTCTAAATACTAAATTGACAGTTTCAGCAGTACGTACACCTTCAACGGTTGCTGTCACCGTAATCCGCGAGTCGTAAAATACATCGGTGTCGCCGGGGATCACATTAGTGATTTTGATCCGTTCCGGTCGTGAGATGTCAGCCCACGGTGCAATCACTCTTTGAAATGTTTGTAGTGGGTTCTTAGGTGCTACGAATAAGTAAACAGCGAAAACCAGCATGAACAGCAATACCATGTACACCTGACGTAGTATTGCTTGTGGGTCTGAAACCTCTTGAACACGCTGTTCGGTCAAGTCTGTTGCAGCTTGCGTTGCGAGTGCTTTTTGAATGGATGGATGTACGGCTGCATCGCTTTCCTTCAGCTGCCAGTAATTTATGAGGCTGTTATTAAGGTTACTTTCGTTTTGCTCGATATGCTGAGCTGCGTACAACGGATTAATCTTGCGAAACAGAAGTGGCACCAGATTCTTGATGAGCTTCCATGGTGCAACGAAAACCAGGAACGTAAAGGTTGCCCATCGACCAATTGTTCCGAGTGGAAAAAGCCAGTGATCCACGACCAGTGCTATTACGACAAGTAACGAACTTAGAAACGCCCATCTAGCAACGCCGCGAGCGATTTCAATGAGTCGCACTTTTCGGCTCGCTGTACGGAGTTGCTTTGCGACGTACTGATCGTAGTCGAAAGCTTTTTGTACACCTTGTTTTGTAGCGGAGCCTGTAGCCATGGGTCTTAGTTACTGTTGTTTTTCATATGCGGGGAAACATCCACCGAATCACCATCTATATATAGATGGGAACTATTTGCAGTATACAGTTGTGGGCTGATCTGCTCACGCAAAATCATAATTCTTCCTACTCTTTAGACGCAAATACTGACTTCATGGTTCCCACCTTCTTGCGGGAGGTAAAGGCAACCAATTACAGTGGTTTTATATGGATTATGGTACTTGCTGAAATGACAAGTACAGCCCATATCCACCCCTACCCCATAATTATCGGCGTTTCACCACTTTGGTGGCCATTTGGGCTTCGCGTTTTTTGTTGCGATACCAGCAGCATTTAGCAGGTAACCAACGGTTGTTTCTCGAAGGCTACCTTAAACACATCAATTGCCCCAGTTTTTCTGAGTTACATTTATGATCACATCATCGCAGGTTGACATCGTATATCTTGATCCCAAAGACAATATCTGTGTTGCCGCCCGGCATTTAAATGCCGGTGAGACAATCCATGTTGATGACCAATCGATTGAGTTGAAACAGGATATTCGAATTGGTCACAAGATAGCTGTGCGGGTTATTGAAGTTAACTCACCAGTCTTCAAGTATGGACAGCCCATCGGAATTACCACAGGCGAGATTGCCATTGGTGAACACGTACATGTGCATAATCTCAAGAACAACCCGCCAGCAGTTGATTACCAGAAAGCAACGTTGATTCCGGAAAATCCGGCTCCGATTACTGACCGCACGTTTATGGGGTATCGACGGCCAAACGGTAAGGCTGGTACGAGGAATTATATCGGCGTGATTTCATCCGTGAACTGCTCCGCTTCGGTTGCAAAATATATAGCTCGACACTTTGATGATGAAAAACTCAAAGACTACCCAAATGTGGACGGTGTTGTAGCTTTTGCACATGGTTGGGGCTGTGGCATGAAGTTTGGTGGCTTGCTGCATGAAATGTTGAATCGCGTTCTTGGTGGCATTGCGCGTCATCCGAATATTGGCGCTTATCTGATCGTCGGCCTGGGTTGTGAACAGAGCACGATTGGTTACCTAGTTGAGAGCCAGCAACTCGTGATGATTGACGGTATGGGCGATGAGCCCAAACGCCCGCCGGTCTTTTCCATGCAGGATGAAGGCGGTACGGCTAAAACCGTGGAAAAGGGGGTTAAGACACTTGCCGAGTTATTACCGATTGCCAATAGTTTTTCACGCGAGCCGATTCCAGCCGGTGAACTTGTTGTTGGACTTGAATGCGGTGGTAGTGATGGCAATTCAGGGATCACTGCAAATCCGGCTGTTGGTGTGGCAAGCGATCTTTTGGTTCGCTGTGGTGGTACTGCAGTCCTAAGTGAAATGCCGGAGATCTACGGTGCCGAACACTTGCTTACTGAACGGTCACAAAACGTGGAGGTTGCCGACAAGCTGTTAGAGCGAATTGACTGGTGGCAATGGTATGTCGGAATGTGGGGGGATGACATTGATAATAACCCTACGATGGGCAACAAAGAGGGTGGCTTAACCACTATTGCCGAGAAGTCACTTGGAGCAGTTGCTAAGGGCGGTACGACCGTGTTGAAGGATGTTTACCAGTATGCAGAGCCGATTACGGACAACGGCTTTGTCATCATGGATACACCTGGATTCGATCCACCAAGTGTTACGGGAATGGTAGCCGGAGGATGTAATGTCGTCGTCTTTACTACTGGCCGTGGTAGTTGCTACGGGTGCAAGCCTACACCGTCTATTAAGGTCGCTTCCAACACCCCGATGTATGAACGCATGGTGGATGACATGGATGTTAATGCCGGAACAGTACTTCATGGCAATACTGTTCAACAGGTGGGCGAGGAGATCTTCGAAAAGATCATCTCTGTAGCCAGTGGTGAACAAACCAAGAGTGAAGAGCATGGCATCGGTGACGAGGAATTCGTCATTTGGACTCTCGGCGCTCAGTTGTAACCGGGAATGACTCTACAACAATCCATCAAGAATCTAATGGCTGCGCTGAATGTGTATTGCCTGCTATTGGCGAATTCGTTAACACCTTAGTGCGCATTGATAGTCATCGTTCGTAGTGGTGTGGTGCAATCAGCATTCAGCAAACCTACTTGAGAGTGATCTCCGGTCCAACGTGGAATCCTCTGTTGATTCTACTTCGATTCGGATTATGGATTCTGAGCCTGCTGTATGCGCTGATCGTAACGTTTCGAAATGTGCTCTTTGACTTCGGAATCAAGCGTGTAATCAAGGTTCCTGTGCCGGTGATTAGCGTCGGCAATATCACGACCGGTGGAACAGGCAAGACTCCCATGGTTGCGTGGATTGCGAAATGGCTGCGTGATCGAGATCAGCGAGTGACATTACTCAGCCGCGGATATGGCGGAATTGATGGTGGCCCTAACGACGAAGCACTGGAGTTGTACCGGCGTCTTCCGGATGTACCGCACTTACAAAACCCCGACAGAGTTACTTCTGCATTGATGGCCATTGAGGAACTCGAGGCAGAAGTTTTGGTGCTTGATGACGGGTTTCAGCACCGTCGGCTGGGTCGTAATCTGGAGATAGTATTAATTGATGCGACGTGTCCGTTTGGATTTGGTTACGTGTTACCTCGTGGGCTAATGCGCGAACCCAAACGAGGGCTGCGCCGCGCCGATTTGATCGTAATTACACGTGTTGCAAATGTTGACACAGAATATGTAACTCAACTTGAGAACCGCATTACGGCGATTTGCGGAGATACCCCCACCATTAAAGTCTCGCATGAACCAACACGGCTTGTGAATTCAAGTGGAAATCATCTGCCGCTAGTGTCGTTGCAAGGGCGAAGAATCGCCACATTTTGTGCTATAGGTAACCCGATGGCATTTGAAAATTCTATCCAATCCATCGGTGCACAAATCGTTGAGTCACGGCAATTCCCAGATCACCACGTATTCACTCAAGATGACATTGATTCTCTTGAGTCGATGATGGATGACGGTGATGCAGAGATGCTTATTTGTACATGCAAGGATTTAGTAAAGGTGGGAATTGATCGAATTGGCGATCACGAGATCTGGGCGCTGGAAATAGAAGTCGTGTTGCAGTCTGGAGAAGATACACTAAATGCGATGCTAGAGCAGACGGTTGGAATCAACAAACTACTACAATCAGCGGAAGTAAATGATGGCTGAGAACCATGTCGTCGTCGGCGCCACATCCGGAATCGCAGGTGCAATTTGTAAAGAGTTAGCTGGACAAGGCGCTAATCTGATTCTCCTTGGAAGAAATGCAGATGAGCTGGAGAAAATGTCCGCCGATTTGCAAATCCGTTATGAAGTCGATGTTCATGTTGTCGAATTCCAGGCAACGGAATTCCGGCTGCATGCTGATGTCGCTCGCCGTTGCCATGATTTGGCTGATGGTGATCTGACAGCAGTTTACATATGTCATGGCAACTTAATCGATCAACAGGAATCACAAGAATCATGCGATCTGATGCTCAGTAGCTTGGAAGTGAACATGACAAGCTTTGTCACTATTTGTGAACCATTTGCGGAGATACTTGAGTCGCAGGGTTATGGACGGCTCATCGGTATTTCATCGGTTGCAGGGGATCGCGGGCGGCAAAGCAATTACATATACGGTGCGGCCAAAGCTGGTGTGACAGCCTACTTGTCAGGGCTGAGAAACCGACTATTTCACAAAGGTGTGCATGTGATGACGGTTAAGCCCGGCTTCGTTGCAACGAAGATGACGGCAGGTCTTCTGGATCCAAAGTCTCCAATGGTTGCAACTCCGGAAAAGGTTGCACGGGACATTGTAAGAGCATCCAAACGTCGGAAGAATATTCTCTATACACCGCGCAGATGGTGTTTGATTATGGCCATCATTGAATCGATTCCGGAATTCATTTTCAAACGCATGAAAATGTAATTAGGTGCTTTAATATCGCTCAAAAATCGATCTAGGGATTTTTTCTTGATCTCGCTATAAACAGTCGACAGATAACTTTGGTTGACCAGCCACAGGTACACATCGATGAAGCAAAAACTAACAGTACTAATCCCGTGCCGTGACGAGCGCATGAATATCAGGCCGTGCGTTGAAGCGGCTCGTAAGGTCGCAGATGAAGTACTGGTTGCTGACTCCGGTAGCATAGACGACACGATGGAAATCGTACGGAGTATGGGTGGTTGTAGATTGATCGAGCGCGAATGGAATGGCTATGCGGCGTTTAAGAATTGGGCGATTCCTCAGGCAGAACACGAGTGGGTATTGATTATTGATGCGGATGAGCGAGTGACGGATGATCTTGCCGCAGAGATAAACCAGCTCATGCAGAACCCCCCGGAGCATATCGACGGTTATTGGATCAAACGCCGCAACTTTGTGATGGGACATGAAGTTAAGCGATGTGGGTTTAATAACGACTCAGTATTTCGTTTGATTCGTCGCGATAAATGTCGATATAACGATCGTCTTGTCCACGAGGAGATATTCGTCGATCCGAAACACGCCGGTACTCTCAAGCATAAATTCGATCATTACATGTGTTGGTCCTATGACCAGTATTTAAAGAAGGTCGATAGCTATACCAAACTCGGTGCTCAGGAAAAGTGGCGTCGCGGTAAAAAGACTAGTTCCATGAATTTGCTCGTGCGTCCGTTCTTTCGGTTCCTGCAGTTATACGTACTTCGAGGTGGCTTCCTTGATGGGCGACTTGGGATACAGCTTTGTATGATCAGAGCCTTTGGTGATAGTTTTCTTAAGCAAGCCAGACTTTGGGAATTGGAATGTGCTCAATCACAGCCGGATCCCGAAGTCGACCATATCAAACGAGCGGCATAAGCTGTTTGTAACTGCACACCGACCGCTATACCTGATGAATGTGTCAGGTCACGTGTATAATCATGGACTATGAGTGTCATTGAGCATATCGAGTCTCCTCTGTTAGATGAATTGTGTACGCGGCTGCGCGAATTGGCATCGGAGTTGGATCGGCCGGGCGACGATGGGCTATTTCCCTGGCCCGAACGGCAATTGGCATTGTGTGGTGAATATGGTGTCTTCCGATGGTTTATCGAAAAGGACCATGGCGGATTGGGTTGGTCGGATGAGGACCTCGTGCGTGGTTATCTGGCACTGAGCGCATCTTGTTTGACTACGACTTTTATCATTACGCAGCGTACTGGGGCATGTCGCCGGATTATCAACAGCGAAAGCGATTTTGTTATAGGTAACTTACTTCCGGATCTCATTTCCGGCAGCGCTTTTTCGACGCTCGGTATTTCTCATTTAACGACAAGTCATCGTCACTTAGCGAAGCCCGTACTCACCGCGGAAGCATCTGATGCTGGCTTCGTTCTCAATGGGTTTAGTCCGTGGGTCACCGGTGGTGATCAGGCAGATACAATCGTCGTCGGTGCTACGATGAGCGATGGACGACAGGTACTGACAATTTGTCCTACATCAATCCAAGGGGTGATTGCGGAGCGACCGGCAGACTTAGTTGCTTTGTCATCCAGCCATACGGGCCGAGTAATATTTGAAGATGTTGAAGTTGATAGAAAGTGGCTTCTCGGCGGTCCTGCTGAGAACGTAATGGCTACGGGTGTTGGGGCAAAGACAGGTGGACTCCAGACATCGACACTTGCTGTTGGATTGGCATCCGGGGCGATTGAGTTTCTTGAAGCCGAATCGGCCAAGCGTGATGACTTGGTGCTAGCCATGGAAGCACTGAAGCAAGAATATGCTGAACTTCGTGATCAACTGATTCAGGCAGCTGCCGGTGAAATCGAATGCAGCAATGAACAGGTTCGAACGTCAGCGAATAGTCTCGTATTGCGTGCTACTCAGGCATCACTTGCTGCGGCCAAGGGGGCAGGATTTGTGACAGGTCACCCGGCCGGTCGATGGTGCCGCGAAGCACTGTTCTTTATGGTCTGGAGTTGCCCGCAGCCAGTAATGAATGCACACTTATGCCAACTGGCTGGAATTGCGGAGTAAAACACGAGATGGAAAAGACTGAGATTACATGGCATGACCATACCGTTTCTCGTAGCGACCGTGAGAACCTAAACGGACATAAAGGGTGTGTGATTTGGTTCACTGGACTAAGCGGTTGTGGAAAAAGCACGGTCGCAAACGCCGTAGATCATGTGCTGCATCAGAAAGGCGTGCATACATTTGTTCTGGACGGTGACAATGTCCGTCATGGCTTGAATGCTAGCCCATCCATTCTTGAGAGTTATGGCGAGGATTTTGCCGATCGGTTTGGATTGGGATTTGCACCGGAAGATCGAACTGAAAATATCCGACGGGTTGGTGCAGTGGCGGAGTTATTTGCGTCAGCAGGCGTAGTGACGCTCGTTGCTTTTGTTAGCCCGTACCGGGCAGATCGTGATCAGGTCCGTAAACGGATTAATGATTCGTGTGCAGGTACCTTTCTGGAGGTATATGTGAATGCACCGCTTGAGGTATGTGAAGCAAGAGATCCAAAGGGATTGTATAAGAAAGCACGCGCTGGCGAGTTAACAGGAATGACGGGAATTGATGCGCCATATGAGCCACCGTTAGCACCGGAGATTCACTTAATGTCCGGTGATCACAGTCCTGATGAACTTGCAGCTGTAGTGATTGCATATTTGTCAGAGAATGGATTCATCTCCTGACAAAGTTTGCTAGTCAGTAGCAGCTTGGATAGCTTCAAGGACTTTCTGAGGATGGTCAGCAGCCTTCGGTACGCGCCGCCAATGCCGTTTCACTTTTCCCTTTTCGTCTACCCATACGGTGGAACGAATAACGCCGATGGTTTTCTTGCCGTACATCATTTTCTCACCGTAGGCGCCGTACTTGGTCATGACCTTTTTGTCAGTGTCACAAAGTAGAGTGTACGGGATGTTGTATTTGCAGATGAATTTATCATGCGATGCTTCATCATCCGGTGAGACGCCAAGGACAAGTGTGTTGAGCTTTTTGAACTCTTTATCCAAAGCGGTGAATCCGATGGCCTGTTTTGTGCATCCGGGTGTGTCATCTTTTGGATAGAAGTAGACGATTACATTTTGCCCGCGAAGGTCTTTCAATGACACTTTGCCACCGGTTTGGTCCTTTAGTGTAAACAGCGGTGCTGCTTTTCCTTCTTCAACAGCCATGTTGTATGCTCCTTGCCGATCTAATCTTCAAACCGCCCCATTCTATAAAATCTCCTTCCCAATCATAGACACCCACTTTTTCAATCGTCGTAAGACGCTGCTACATAAAAGCTTACAGTTTTGAAAATTATAGACAGTCTATATTTAATTCATGAACAGTCTATGTTTTTTGGCGGGTGTGATGCCAGGATTAGATGATTTACAATGGACTGTTCGAGAATTATCAAGATCGTTCGCCATTTGGAGAAGAATCAATGTCCTTGTTGAAAAAGACGTCTTTGTCACTTGCTGTCATATTGTCACTCTGTGTCAGTAGTGACATTCTTGAGGCAAAAGTCCCTGCAAATGGTCTAACGCAAGCTGAACAACGAAGTGGTTGGAAACTATTATTTGACGGTAAGTCAGCTGATCAATGGCGAAATTATCGCAAGGATACACTTGGTGATGGCTGGGAAATCAAAGATGGTTCGATTGTGCGATCCAGTGGCGGTGCCGGCGACATAATCACAAAGGAACAGTTCCAGTACTTCGAATTGTCATTGCAATATCGTATTTCCAAGGGCGGAAATAGTGGAATCATGTTTCATGTCACTGAAGAGCTAGACGCACCGTGGCAGACTGGTCCAGAAATTCAGGTGCAGGACAATATTGATGGACATGATCCTCAGAAAGCTGGATGGCTATATCAACTCTATAAGCCAACTAAGCCAGACTGGGCCAAAATGTTTGAAGAGCAAGTAGGTTTTAAGAGTCCAGATACTGATGACTCAACTCTTCCGGTTGGTGCATGGAACCACGTTTACTTGAGAATTGGACCAAAGAAATCCGAAGTCCAAATGAACGGTGTATCTTATTTCTACTTCAATGTCGGTGATGACGATTGGAATGAGCGAGTTGCAAAAAGTAAGTTTGCCAAATACCCCCAATTCGGCAAAGCAGGTAAGGGCCATATATGTCTTCAGGATCATGGAAATGAAGTTGCTTACCGAAACATCAAGATCAGGGCCATCCCGGAGGACGGTTCTGTAAAGAACCCTGTTGATTCTGAATTGCCACTTAAGTCCGTTGAAGCATTTCCTCAACTGACTTTTGAAGGATTTGAAGGAGTGGATGAAGACGGTCGCATTCAGGCGATTCGACCACTTGAGATGATCCATGCAGGTGATGGTACTAATCGCCTGTTCATTGCTGCTCAGCGCGGCAAAGTCTATGTCATGGATAATGACCCACAGGCCAAAGAGGCTAAGGTTGTTCTCGATATTACGGATAGAGTTCAGGAGTTTGATGCAGCTCCCAACGTGAATGAAGAGGGGCTGTTAGGATTTGCGATTCACCCGGATTTTAAGGAGAACGGTAAATTCGTAATTTACTACAGCTCATCAACCGAAGGACGCATTAGTTATCTTTCCAGCTTTATTGTGGATCATAAGACGAATAAAGCTGATCCAGCTTCGGAAGTGAAGATCATGCGGATCCCACAACCGTTTTCAAATCATAATGGGGGTCCAATGGTCTTTGGGAACGATGGTTATCTGTACCTTGGATTAGGTGATGGTGGTGGTCGTAACGATCCGACCAGACAAGGTCAGGATTTAAGTACGTGGATGGGGTCTATCCTCCGTATTGACGTTGATAATAGATCGGATGGAAAGAATTACTCCATACCCAAAGACAATCCGTTTGTAGATGTCGAAGGTGCGCAACCGGAGATTTTCGCATATGGTGTCCGAAACCCATGGCGTATGTCAGTCGATCGAAAGACAGGAAATATTTGGTTCGCGGATGTTGGCCAGGACATGTGGGAAGAAGTGAACATTGTCAAAAAAGGCGCCAATTATGGCTGGAGCATGCGTGAAGGCAGTTATGGATTTAATAACGGACATAAGCCCGCTACGACAGAGGCCACAGAACCGGTTTGGGAATATGATCACCAGATTGGAAAATCGATCACCGGAGGACACATTTACCGTGGCAAGGCGATTCCGGAATTGCGTGGTGCATATATCTACGCGGACTTCATCAGCGGCAGAGTTTGGGCGCTTAAATATAACGCGAAGAAAGGCGTAGTCACGGAAAACATTGGTTTACAAAATGCTGGCACACCGATCCTCTCATTTGGATTGGCTGAAGACGGTGAGATGTATTACACAGTAGAATCCGTGACAGGTAAGAGCATCTTCAAGCTTGTGAAGTAGTTGGCAGAACGGGTTACCCCTGTTCGCTCATGATCACACACAACGGGTCACTGGTATTTACCCCTGGAAATGTGTGAAGCAAGATTACTATGCCAGATGTTTCTGCAATGAGCTCAACGGATTTCGTGCCATCCATCGTCGTCAGCGTGCCGTAGATTTCGCCGGCCGATATCGAATCGCCAAGTGAAACCGATGCGATGAAAACCCCGTCAAATGGTGCTGGGTTATTGATCTGTAAATGTCCGGCACCCGGCCTGGGGTCTTCAACAAAGTGTTCAATTAGAGGTTCAGGTTGGCTGTGTACAATCATGTCTAGCCAACCCATGACGTTTTTACATCCATCCTCATATGCGTTGATGCCATCGATCGAACATTGGGCGCCGCCAAGATATTCGCAATAAATCGCTGGCACATTTGCATCTCTGGCAATTGAAAGTGAGCGTCCTTCAAGCCTCCAATCCGTACCCCAAATGATGGGCAGATTAAATGCGCGAGCCATTTGTCGGGTTGGTTCTAGTACTTCCATGTTTGGATGTAATACATAGCCGGCTAATGGTGCTACTGATATGCGTGTACCACCTGTATGAAGGTCTATGTAGTAATCCGCTGAGCAAATCAACTCAGATAACTCATGAGCAGTTTTTTCAGTCACAGTTCCATCTATGTTTCCCGGACACGTTCGTGCAAGATCTAATCCATCATCAGCAGTCCTATGACCTCTTAAGAAGGCTGCTTCATTTACGACGGGAACTAATGTGACTACACCGTGAACGATCTCATCCTGAATCCAAGTTTGAATGCGGTGAATGGCAGAGATTGACTCGAACTCATCACCGTGTACACCGGCTGTAATCAATAAGTGTGGGCCGGGTTTTCCGGAGTCATATGTGTGCTTGGTAAACATCAATTAATTCTTTCCACGAGAAAAATATAGGAGGACGCATTATAAGTTTTCTACCGGTCAGATTTCACATTTGAGTTGCCGATCCGACAGAATAGAATTCGCTTATTGAATCGTGCTGATTTGCTATCACTAGTTGCCGAAGGGTGATGAAAAGAAAGAACTAATGCTGAAACAACAAGAAGCTATGAGTAATGGCCCAGTTGCTTTCCTTTCTTACAAGTCATCCGGAACCGGTGGATTAGGAACGTCTCTAGGTGTCCAGTTTATCTGTGACTTTATCACGAATATGGCTCCCCTTTGGAATTGGTTCGTGTTTTCGTCAGCCTATGTCAGAGGACATGCGATTTCCGTTTTATAAACTGGACAATTGCAGGTGCGGTTCCAATAAAGATGCTTTAGAAGATGATGTTGCGATGGAAATAGAACGGCAGATCTTACGATCCCAGACGTTTTTATTTCTTTAGCGAAGAATAAAGCAGATAGGCGATTATTCCCCCAACAAGAATGATGGCGAGCAGCCCGGTGACTGCAAATTTGACGAGTTTCTTAGAGTCACCTTCAAAACCGTCACCGACTCCTTGTTTCACATCGAACGCTGTGCGTTTTACATCAGCGGTCGGATCTTCCCACTCTGGTGTGGATGTCGGTTCTGATGTTTGTTCTGCATTTAGCTTCGGTGAGGATTGGGATGTTGCACCGATGCTAGCCGCTTCGCTACCAGTGTTGTGGATGGCAGGCGTTGGTTGTTGCGATTGGTCGTCGACTGGATTTGTATCAGGCTGTTGGGCATGTTCGGCCGGAGCTTGATTGTCTGCAGTTTCATTCAGCGAAGACTCTGAAGGAACATCTTCAGCACGTCCTTCTTCAAGGGCGTCTGTTTTTGGTTGGTCGATGACACGGATGGTCGATTCTTCAGTAGCGGCCACAGCGCCGAACCGTTCATAGACGGTGTCCCACTTCTCAATTATCAGTGTCGTTTGAAATTCATCATCCGGCATCATGTCGTGAATCACATCATTCATTTCAGCCGGAAGATCAACTGTTAGCTTGTGTTCAGTATCTTTGAGTCGTCCTGTGACACGACGCCCGCCCTTAAGGCTTTCAGATTCATATCGACCGTAACTAGCTTCATCCGACTCATAGATGATTACACAGTTAAAGGCGACAGATGCTGCCTTATCAAGCATGTCCGCACGTTCTCGACCATACTCATCGAGCGAATGAAAATGCCCGATGAGCAAAACGAGATTTTCGTGAGATTGAGTATGTATGGCCATAAATAACACGAAGAAATAATCGCTTAGCCTTCGGACTTCTTATCAGATTCGGAGTCCGTTTCAGCTTTTTTATTCATTTCCAGAATCCGAAGCGTACCATCGGAACATGCGACGGCTATTTGCTTTCCATCCGGACTAAAGTCCATGCCGCGTACACATTTATCAACGGCGACGCTGAAATATGACTTTAGTGTCGGGGCGGCTGGTTTTGATTCTGAGGAATCTTCGTCAGTCTTATCGTTAGCTTCAGATGAAGGTTGTTCATCATTTGCCTTCTCAGTTGTTTGCTCAACACGAGCGGAATCAATAGATTCCTTATCAACTTTGAAGAATTCGATGCTGCCACTGCCATTTTGCTTGGCGATTCCGCAAGCCACAAAGCCATTTGGATGGAAGGAGACTCCCCACATCACTCCGGTAGCTTTATCTTTTGCCTCTAAATGGCATTCAATTTGTTTAGTATTCCAGTCAACAAGAATAGCGAGCGGATCTTGTTGGCCGGCAAACGAATTAACAACATTGCTGATTCCGGCACAAGCAAATCGACTGCCATCTGGATGAAACTCCATATCACGTGCGCCGCCCATATCGGCTGCAAACTTATTGTCATATCCAGTCATGATGTCAGCGTGGATCTTGCTTGCGATACGACGTCGATGAGTATCCCAAATATGAATCCATCCCATTAGATCTTCGGATGCGAGGTGATCTCCATCGGGATGATACATTACTGCATAAGGATGCCGATCGTGGCCACCCATGTCGGCAGTCATCTTGTAGTTTTTTAGCTTCCATGTTCGAACGCGTAGATCATTTCCGCATGTGGCAATCGACTTGCCATCCGGGCTCGCATGCACCCATCGTGCAAAGCCGCGATGAGCTTTTAACATGTGATGCGGTTGAGGATTTTCACCGTCGGTTTCCCAAAACCCGATTTGGCCATCCCACCCAGCGGTAAGTAGTTGATTTCCGTCTACGGAGAAGTCTATTCGTCGAACCCAGCTTTCGTGGCCTTCGAAGGTAGCTGTCGTACCTGTGCTAACGTCCCACCGATGGACTGCAAGATCTTCCGCACCGGCAAAGACGTATCTCCCGTCGGGAGAAAACCGGCATGTGGTTAAGGCTTCACCATGTTCAAATCGTTGAATCTCATGGGTAGCTTCTGGGATTGCTGAGAAGGAGTTCATGCGAGCAATTCCTCGATAGCACTTGCCGCGGGGTCACCAATTGGTACGCTGCGTCCAGGTATATCATGGTCACTAGTGGAATTGATACCAACGGCTTGCATGTATGTGTGAAATAGATGGCCGCCATCAACTTCACGATCAGAGACTTCAGTGCCGTCGGCATTCGTTGCACCGATTATTGCTCCTGGTTGGATTCCAGCACCACCGAGTGCAATGGAACATGAAGCTCCCCAGTGATCTCTTCCGTACTTGTTATTTATTTTTGGTGTGCGACCGAATTCGGAATAGACCATGACCAGCACATTGTCGAGCATTCCACGGTCTTCGATATCACCGAGTAATGTGGCAAACGTCTTGTCAAATTCATCTAGCTGCTCGATGTGGAAATTAAAGTTCTCAGCATGAGTGTCATAACCATGATGGGTTACTTTCACACAGGTTACTCCTTCTTCCAATAACCGCCGTGCCAGTAAGCAATTCTGGCCAAATGGGTGATGACCGTATCGGTTGAGGTCTTTTTTCGGCTGTGATTCGAACAGATGTTTGCGCGCCATTAATTGGCTGGCTTGATCAAATGACGCATCATAGGAATCGATTAAAGATTTTGAACGGCCAGTACCAAATTGCTTATTTAACTGTAAGCGAAATTGCTCGGACTTGGTGAGTACACTCTCAGGAATCCCACTGCGTGGTAAGAGATTCTCCGGCGGAGCAACTCCCTCTAACTTCATTTGCCCATGCTGCGCTTCAAGAAACGCAGTTGTGTTATCGGTCAAGCCTCGAGTTGAAATATGGATGTATCCCGGCAACGGATCGTTTGTGTTTTTGAGATAGCGCGAAGCAACGGAACCGATATACGGGTAGTCGCCAACTGTACGGCCTTTTTCCATGAAGAGGCGACCGACACCATGATCATTTGTTTTTAAGTTGATGCTACGAATGATCGACATCAGATGCATCTTTTGAGCAGTGTAGGGAAGAAGTTCACATATTTTCATCCCAGGAACAGTGGTTTGAATTTCCCTAAATGGTCCACCGTATTTTGTTCCCGGCTTACAGTCCCACGATTCAAATTGGCTTACTCCACCCTGTAGATAAACTTGCAGAATCTGCTTCTTTTGACCTTTGGCTTGTTTTGCCATGGCGGGTGTCAAAAGTGGACCAAATCCAGCAGCGGCACTCGCACCCATCACAAAATTGCGACGGGACATACGGTGATCTAAGACATTGCATCCTTGGTTTCGGTGTGAAGCCATTGTTTGATTCCTAATGGTTGAAGCGGAATTCGGCGCTACAAATCAATAATCGAATTATATGTTGATATCCAGCTACTTGCTCACTATCAAACTCTCGAACCAGATCGCTGGCTAAATCAAGCTCATCTGAGCTTGGATTTCTCGAGAGTACCGTTATATATACGTGACTTAGAGCCTCACTTACATTTTCGGCTGATTTGAGTTTCTTGATCAAGAGGTTTTCGGGCTGATCTAACCACTCTTGTATCAATGGGCTGTTTAATAGGAACAGTGCTTGATTTGCCGCTGCATCAAATCGTGATGATTGATTGGCTGACGCGAAAGTTCTCACGACCTTATCCACGTGTGTAGTGGCCTCTTTATTTACGGCTGCTTCAAGATTAGTTTTGAATTCAGCTGTTGTTTCATCAATTGCGTCCTCACCTTCAGTCAATGCAACTCGATGCTTTTCGTAAATTGTTTGCAACACCCCGGTGGCCTGTAAGAGACACAACCCGAGTTGTTCAGGGGAAAGTGGTTTGAGTTCGGCAATGACAAATGGTTCTGAGTTTTGAGATTCCGACGGCCTTTTACTTGGTTGTTGGTAAGTTTTACTAAGAAGGATCTCACGAGTGAGCATTCGTAAATCGTAGTTTTGGTCAACTAGAAATTGTGCCAATTCCTCTAGTAAGCGTGGATGCGACGGTGGATTATCAGCGTGGAACATATCGAGTGGCTCGACGATGCCTCTTCCCATATAGAGTGCCCATGTCCGATTGGCAATATTGAGGCGAAATGCAGAGTTGGCTCCCGATGTTAATTCGGAGGCCAGCTGCAGTCGTCGACTGTACTTTGGTACACCTCGATTATTATTATCTGGTTTAACCACATATGGCTCTTCCTCAATGGTCGGGTCATCGATCGCATCAAGATCAAGGATACGTGGCGACGTAGCATCTTCTTCATTGGTAAATACAGATGTGAATTTCACATCGCCTTCCGCTTTTTCACCGATGGAAACTACTTTGGATTTGGGATCTGTGAACAGATAACTACGACTGAGAAATGCTGAAATCCCGTAGTAGTGTCTTTGTAAATAGTCACCAACGGAAGGATGATCATGACATTGTGCACATTGCAAATCTCTTCCGAGAAGTGTTTGTCCGATAGCCCGGACGGTCTCTTCACGCTTAAGTTCACGCGCAAGTATGAACCGCGCCGCAGGACGAGTAGCAGCATCAGTGCCATCTACCGTGAGCAATTCCTGGACGAGTTGATTCCATGGCTTGTTGGAGTGCATCGACTCGAAAAGGTATTGTTGCCAATTTGCTAGGTCGATCTGTTTCTTAGGTAGCCGTTGAAGTAGCACGACGTCGAAATGATGCTGAAGTCGCCGCGCATGCTCAGGCGAAGAAAGTAACTGGTCGATTAGTTGTTCGCGTTTTTTTTGGGATTGATCGGAGACAAATGTCACCACTGCCTCTGCAGTTGGGTGTCGCCCAGTGACATCAATATAGACTCTGCGAATAAATTCAAAGTCCGTGCAGACCGACTGTGAGTCGTCACCTGTGACAGGATTTAAGCCAATTTCGGTGTCAATTCTGTCACGCAGCAACTCCTGTCCTTCAACAGTAGTCACCAGTGCGAACATCACTAACAGCATTAACATCATGCGATTCATACACCCAAGTATAATCCACATCCACCTGCCAATCACGGACACCTACTCTTTGTAAATTCGAATAAACATAGACTGTTCACGAATTTTGAGCATAAAAATATAGACTGTCTATGATTTAGCGGATTTTGGTGGGGGGGCGTTGGCCTTCCGGGATAAAGCTGAAGTATTTGCGGCCTTCCATGCGCTGCTGCCATTCCGCCTTCGCATTGGCTATCAATTCCGGTTTTTCAAGCAAATCGATCGTACTAATTGCCAATACTTTGGACGCATAAACAATCCCCTTTTCGCCAATCGTACTGCCAATGGATGACACGTTTTGCCAGCTATGTCCCGGGCTGTCCGCCACGAAACAGGATGTCCTTATACCTGAAGTCGCTACTCGCCAACTAATGTCACCGACGTCTGTCGACCCTTTAGATGGATTAGGATTCTTTGTTACTGGATGTATCCGATCGTCAATCGCCAATGGATACTCCCGATTAAACTGAGCGACAAGCGGCGCTTGTAAGCGGCGTGCAAAGTTCTCCTCATCCTGCGTAAAACTCGGTGCACCAATCAACTTGAGGTTGTCATAGAGCATATGTGAAAGTGAGTCATTCGGAATGATTTCATGACAGTCGGTATCCACCTTCACCGTTAGCTCTGTCTTCGTCATGAGCGCCGCGCCCTTGGCAATATCTTTCAGCCAACGGAAGTTGTATTCAACATCCTGATGGGTATTTGCTCGGCAAAAATACCAAACCGTTGCTTTCGGTGGCACCACATTCGGTGCACCACCTCCGTCGATCACAACATAATGAAGCCGCGCATCTTCCTTGACATGCTCGCGCATATAATTCGCACCGACATTCATCAATTCCACCGCATCCAATGCACTTCGACCATCCTCCGGGCTGCCGGAAGCATGTGCTGCAGTCCCGTCAAAAGTAAACTTGGCAGAAACAAGTGCCTTACTGCTGCCGGCAAACGTGTTGTTCTTTGTCCCCGGATGCCAGTGCAAACAGATGTCTAAGTCATCAAATACGTTGTCCAGAGTCATGTAAACTTTTCCAATCACGGTCTCTTCGGCAGGTGTCCCGTAAAACCGAATCGTGCCAGACAGCTTATGTTTATCCATCGCTTCCTTAATGGCGACCGCAGCACCAAGTGATCCGGCTCCTAATCCACTGTGCCCACAAGCATGCCCTGGAAATCCTTCTTCACGCGCAAGTTTTACCGGCGACACTTGCTGGCTCATTCCCGGTAATGCATCGTATTCTGCCAATAAGCCGATTACGGGCTTTCCTTTTCCATAGGTGGCGACAAACGCAGTTGGCATTCCAGAGATTCCAGATTCAATTTTGAATCCGTTTTCCTTCAAGTGTTTCATCAATAGCGCAGATGATTTTGTTTCCTGAAGACCGACTTCGGCTGTTTCCCAAATCGTTTTATTCACTAATCTGATCGTGTTGGAAATTTCATCCACCTTATCAATCGCTGTCTGCTGTGTTTCACGAATCTGTGCATCGCTACTTCCGCAAAAGAGATATGAGAACAGGAGAATGGTGAAAATCGTTTTTGTCATTGGGCGCATTCGTAGACCTGCAATTACTGATGAAAGTTTGGTATTAGATGAAGTACTAGGTAAGAATGTCGTGGAGGACGTTTCCCGCAACATCGGTGAGTCGGAAGTCGCGGCCGCGATAGTGATATGTCAATTGCTCATGATCTAATCCCAGACAATGAAGCATCGTTGCCTGAATGTCATGAACATGAACAGGGTTTTCAATAGGTGAATAGCCAATATCGTCTGTCTTTCCGTACACGAAGTCGCGCTTTATACCGCCACCAGTCATTAGCATCGTAAAGGCAAATGGATGATGGTCGCGTCCTTCGTTACCCGCGTTGATACCACGCCTCACTTCATTCATCGGCGTGCGTCCAAATTCGCCGCCCCATACAACCAAGGTCTCATCCAGCAGACCGCGCTGGTCTAGATCATTGATCAGCGCCCCCACACCTTTCTGCGTCATATCGCAGTTTTCCTTGAGCTTCTTATTTAATGCAGCATGGTCGTCCCATGTGTAATGGTAGAGCTGTACGAATCGGACACCTCGCTCCACCATGCGGCGTGCCAGTAGGCAATTCGTGCCAAACGCGCTGGACGTCTCGTCGTCGATGCCATATTGCTGAAGCGTCGCACGGGATTCATCTTTGAAGTCCAATAACTCAGGTGCAGCAACCTGCATTCGAAATGCCATTTCATAAGCAGCAATGCGTTGTTGGATTTCAGGGTCCATCTGTTTCTTAAATCGCAGCTCGTTCAAACGCACAATGCTATTCAGCCTCTTTGACTGAAGTTGTGTGGTAACACCCCCCGGGTTTTTCAGATGTAATATTGGATCACCGGAATTTCGCAGTGTGACGCCCCGGTGCATTGCTGGCAAGAATGCACTGTCCCAAAGTGCCGGGCCTCCCAAATCTCCCGAGCCGTTTCGTGAAAGCATGACGATAAATCCTGGTAGATTCTGAGACTCAGAACCGAGTCCGTAGGAAATCCAGGATCCCATGCTGGGAAGCCCAAACCGCGGTACGCCGCAATTCATAAACAACTGAGCAGGATGGTGATTACTGATATCCGTGTGGACGGAGCGGACCATACACAGCTTTTCAGCGCACTCAGCAATATTTGGGATGAAGTCAGAAAAGTGCATCCCCGATTCGCCGTACTGCCGAAAGGATCTTGGCGAAGCAAAGATGCGAGCACTTCCACGGATCAGCGCGTCGTCGAGTCCTTCGAGAAAAGACCCCGGGACGGGCTCACCGTGTAACGCTTTCATTTCAGGTTTTGGCTCAAACAAGTCAAGTTGGCTGGGTGCTCCCGCCATAAAAAGAAAAATCACATTCTTGGCACGCGGAGCAAAGTGTGCACGCTTGGGAAATGCCAACGCAGAAGCTGTTGGTGCGGCCCCGAGCGATTCGTCAGCGAGTAACGAATTCAACGCAAGTGCGCCAGCACTAATTCCGGATTGCCCGAGGAATTGCCGCCTTTGCATATTTAAGTCAAGTTGGTGCCTCGTATGATTCATTTAGATCAATCCCGCGTAATGAATTCATGGAGGTTCATCATCACGCTGCATGTATGTACCCAAGCGGCAGTGTTTAACGCAGCATTTTCTCTTCCAACCGTCGCGTCAATTAACTCAGGGTGAGACTTGAAGAACGTTCTATTTTCAGCAAGCAGTTGTTGAAGCAAACTCGCTTCTTCACGTTCTGGCAGTCGTTGCAGACATACGGTGAACAGCTTGTTTATTCTGTCGAGATCATCTTCTGGTTCCGTATCAATTTGCCGTGCCAGATGCTGAGCAGCTTCGAAAAACACTTCATCATTTAGCAGCGTTAGCGCCTGAAGTGGGGTGTTTGAGCGTTCCCGACGAGCACAAGGTGATTGTGGGCTGGGTGCATCGAACACTGCAGTTTGTGCAAACGGAGTAGTACGTAATACAAACGTGTAAACCGCTCTGCGGTATCGATCCTCATCTTTGCTTACGTCCCATGGATGTGAACCGAATGCCTCGAGTGTGACGCTTTCCGGTTGCGGTGGCCGGACTCCGGGGCCACCCATTTTTGCGGAAAGCAATCCACTCGTGGCTAATGCCGAGTCACGGATGGTCTCCCCAGAAAGCCGCAGGCTGTTTTGACGTGCCAAGAGCTCATTTTCGGGATCTAAACTTGTTAGCTCTGGTCGATATGTTGAGGCCTGTTGATAGGTAGACGATAAAACAATTCGTCTTTGGAGTGCTTTTACATCCCAATTGGAGCTCATGAATTCTGACGCAAGAAAGTCCAGCAACTTGGGATGTGTGGGGGATGCACCTTGTATCCCGAAGTCTTCGCTCGTTAAGACTAGGCCTCGGCCGAAAAACTCCTGCCATATTCGATTCACAAAAACACGCGAGGTCAACGGATTCTTATCCGAGACTAACCACTGAGCTAATGTAAGCCGAGGATCAAGTTCGTCTGCAACGGCGAGCTTAGGTAATACTGACGGTACTGCGGGTTGTACTTGATCTCCCTTGTCGAGATATTCGCCACGAATATGAATTCGTGTCTTTCGTTTATTCACGGCGGCTTGCATTCCCGGAGCACGCAATGCAATTGGATACTCTTTCTTCAAGTTCTCCAATTGACCGCGGAGTTCTGACAGACTCAGTTCACTAAACTTCTCTGGATCAACAACACTTCCATACCGCAAAAAGTAATCAAGTAAATCGTTCTTTTGTCGCTGAGTTCTCTTGGCCCAATCGAGTTTGGCAATTTCAACACCTTCAAGTTGTCCTTCGCCTAAACCACCACCCCAGATTAGCCCCAGTAATTCGTACTGACGATCCCAGATATGATCTTCTCCGGGATTCTTGTATGCGTGAAGTATCTTTTGTTCCCACGTCTTTTGTAATTCATCAATGGCTAATCGGTTTGCAGCCAACAATTGTTGCCGGGCCTGATTGTAATCATCGCGGGATTGCCAGAATTCCTGTGCTCGTCCACCTAGAGGTGCATCAATATTCACTTCATCAGCGTTATTTAGAAGTGAGTAAAACTGGAAGTACTCTTGCTGTGAAATGTCGTCATATTTGTGATCGTGGCATCGTGCGCATCCAACGGTTAGTCCGAGCCACGTTGTGCCAATCATGGTTACGCGTTCAATAACCTGAAGTACACGGAATTCCTCGATGTCCGCACCGCCTTCACGGTTACTGAGAGTTTGGCGAAGGAACCCAGTTGCAATGAACTGATCTTGTGAACGACTTGGAAGCAGATCCCCCGCGATTTGCTCAATGGTAAATTCATCGAATGGCTTGTTCTGATTTAAGGCGTCGATAAGCCAATCGCGATAGCGCCATGCTACCGGTCGTAACTGATCCGTTAAGTAACCATCGGTATCTGCATAGTGGCACAAGTCCAACCATGGTCGGGCCCACTTTTCACCATATCGCGGTGAAGCAAGTAAACGATCTACAACTCTCTCGTACGCTCCCGGTTGATCATCGTTAAGAAATGCTGATACTTGTGCCGGCGTAGGTGGAATTCCAATGAGGTCAAGTGTTACCCGCCGAATCAATGTCTGTTTCATTGCACGTCGTGAAGGTTGGATATCATTATCCATAAGGCGACGCAAAATAAACTTATCTATCGGGCTTCTAACCCAATCCTTCTTCTCAGCAATACTTGGTACAGCGGGCCTCTCTATCGATTTATATGCCCAGTGCACAGGTTCCGCACTGCTAGCGGATCCTGTCCCAAAGGCTAAGACAGTAGTGAAAACGCCGATCAAAGCGATCGAGATGTTATGGAATCGAAACGTCATGCTATCAATGTAGCAGTGTTTAACAGCAGTCTCTAACAAAGGGCGTTCGTTTTATCGTGAATTCAGGGTTCCTAAAATGTGTACGATTAAGAACATACTCCTTACATAAAACAACAAAATCTGATGTCGAAAGGCAGTGATGGTAAACGTATTTAACTTTGGTGCTCAGGGTGATGGTGTAAATGATGACTGGGCCGCGCTGCAACATGCGATTGAAAGTGGTGATGGCGTACTTCATTTGAATAAGGGTACGTATCGTATTACGAAGACCATCGAGCTGGATCTGACAAAACAGGGATTCGGTGGGATTCGTGGTGACAGTGGTGCAAGCCGAATCATTATGGACGGTGCAGGCCCAGCAATTCGAATCATTGGTGATCACGATGGCACAGCGAATCCCAAGACTTATGAGAACCATACATGGGAAAAGGAGAGGATGCCGATCATTGAAGGTCTTGAGATCTACGGGCGACATCCGGCATCTGTTGGTATTGAACTTCGCAAGACCACCAAGACAGTAATTACTCGAGTACTAGTAAGAGAATGTCAGCACGGAATTCATCTGGTCGAGAGGAATAGGGATTTCATCCTTTCGGACAGTCATCTGTTGAACAATACACACCATGGCCTGTACTTCGACAACTGTAACCTCCACCAGATCATCGTTCATGGAAATCACATTAGCTGGAATAAACGGTCAGGCATAAAATCTCTAAACGGCGACGTACACAATCTCCAGATCACCGGAAATGATATTGAGTACAACCACAATGCAGGTGTGGACAAGTCATCGAATGATGAACCACGTGGCGCAGAGATTTGGTTTGATGCGAGCGATGGTGTCATTAGTGAGGTGACAATCGCGAGTAATACGATACAGGCCACCATTCAGCCAGGTGGTTCAAACATTAGGATCTGGGGCGCTGATACTGATGGCGTAAAAGCTGCACGCCTGTTTACCATTTCCGGCAATGTACTTGGTTCGCAGACCAGAGGTATCGAAATACGCCGCGCTCAGCGCATCGCTGTTACGGGCAACACGATATACGACTCTAAGGATAGATCCATCCTCTTCGAAGATTGTGGTGGGTTTGCAATCGGCTCGAACACGTTCGTTTGGCGCAGCGATGATGACGCTGACCAGCGTGACGGAATCTATTTAGAAGACTGTTATGACGGGACCATTACAGGCATAACCGCTACTCGGATGTGTTTTGGAAATGGCCAGCAGGGCGGCGCAGTGACGATGAACAACTGCCATGATGTTTTGCTTGGGCAATCTCAGATCCTTGATAGTTTCACTCGCGGAGTCGACTTAATTGACTGTGAGCGATGTAGAGTGTCAGATTGTTCGATTATTGATCGCCGTAAGGAGCCGAGATCTGCTCAGGCCGTTCGTGTGCGTGGTGGTCGGAATAATCTGATCCAAAACAACATGGTTGGTGGTGCCAGCGATGAGTTGATAAGCATTTCAGATGGGGCGGGTGTGGCAGTAACCAATCACACGATATCCTAGGGGCTTACCAAAGCATTCTATTGAGTCGCTTCCATCGCGATTAGCTGTTACTGTCACCCATGAAGCAACCACACGCAGTCACGTCACCGCTCTTGAAGATTCTTGGTGTGTTAATATTTGCGCACTTGATTGTTGACTGGATCGCATCGACAGTTGTGCCCATCTTTCCGGACCTGGAACGTCAAATGGCGTTAGGCGAAGGCGGGTTTATCATCGGATACATCATTTGGAGAGTGGTAGACTCTGGTTCCCAAATGGTCTTCGGCTATCTCGGTGATCGGTTTGATACAAGTCGCATGATCTGGCTTGGGCCGTGCATTTCTGTAGTGGCTTATTCCTTTCTAGGCTTTGTTACTTCGCCGGTGGTTGCGACGATTGTGTTAATGATCGGCGGTGCGGGAATCGCTGCATTTCATCCAGAAGCTGCAGTAATGGCAGGTTCGTCGATGCCCAATGCACGTAATCGGGCGATGGCCCTATTTGCTTTGGCAGGATACATCGGACAATCTATCGGACCGTTTTACGCCGGTCGCATAACGGCGGCACACGGTAATCTAAAAGTGCTCGGCTGGTCAACCGTCTGGGCAATTCCGGCACTTGCTATCGTGGCATGGGGAATTCGTAATCGACCGAGAGCGCACCCCGGAAGCTCGGCAGATGAGCACGACGACCAGCCAACAATAAAACGACCGGGATTGCGGGAGATGCTAAAAGGTCGCGAGCGCATCATGGTTCAAATTGTCGCGAGCGGAGCCATACGAATTGTGCCGATTCTTGGTGTTCCCTTAGCTATTTCTTATATCCTTAAAGCAGCTGGTGAAACAAATGCATCCATTGGCGATTTCCAATCTGCATTCATGTTTGGATTGGGAGTTGGCGGGATGTTTTGTGCATTATTTGTGGGACCAAAGATAGAACGATTTATTCTTTGGTTTCCACCGCTCCTTGCAGCGATTCCGGTTTTTGCCGTTGGATCGGTTACCGGGTTCAACCAGCTACTGATTATCGGTGTAGCGGGTGCGTTACTTGGCTGTACACTTCCGGTTTTCATTAGCTATGCA
>CEQU01061587.1_pt1 | contig 26722 bp, 21 predicted proteins | sample 531031 | NCBI WGS metagenome assembly CEQU01 (sample SAMEA2621216, study PRJEB7988) | marine metagenome | isolation source: saline water (ENVO:00002010), including
GGCGACGGGGCGGCTCAGGCGAGGCTGTCGAGCAGCGCGCGGGCGCCGTCGGCCAGCGCGCGAAGGCGCGACTGCGCGTCGGCGGATGACTCGGCGCGCACATCGAGGTAGACCTTCAGCTTCGGCTCGGTGCCGCTCGGCCGCACGATCACGCGGGATCCGTCGTCGAGCCACAGCCGCAGCACGTCGCCCGGCGGCAGGCCGTCGACGCCCTCGAGCAGATCGTCCACCTGCTCGATCGGCACGTCTCCCACGGTGTGCGGATGCTGCTTCCGCAGCGCCGACATCATCGCGCCGACCGCCGCGACGTCGTCGGTGCGCACGGAGACCTGATCGCTCGCGAACACCCCGAAGGTCTCGTCGAACTCCGCCAGCAGGTCGCCGAGCGTGCGGCCTTCGCGGCGCGCATCGGCGGCCAGCCCGAGCACTGCGATGGCGGCGGAGATGCCGTCCTTGTCGCGCACCGTCTCCGGATTGACGAGGTAGCCGAGCGCCTCCTCGAATCCGTAGACGATTCCGGGTGCCCGGGAGATCCACTTGAAGCCCGTCAGCGTGGCGTGGAAGTCCAGCCCGTGCGCGTCGGCGATCGCCTTCAGACCAGGCGAGGAGACGAGCGAGCACGCCAGAGACGGCCGCGCGGCCGCTGCCCCACCCTCGCCCTCGCCGCGCGACGTTACCAGGCGGGCGGCGCGCCAACCGAGCAGCAGCCCGATCTCATTCCCCGTCAGCCGCCGCCACCCGCCGTCGGGGTCGGGCAGTGCGACGGCCAGTCGATCGGCGTCGGGGTCGTTCGCGATCACGAACTCGGCGCGCGCCTCGTCGGCCGCGGCGAACGACAGGTCCATCGCCCCCGGCTCCTCCGGGTTGGGGAAGGAGACGGTGGGGAAGGATCCGTCCGGCTCGATCTGCTCGCTCACGACCACCGGCGCCGGGTATCCGGCGCGGTCGAGGATCGCCGACAGCGTCTCCCATCCCACGCCGTGCATGGCGGTATACACCCAGGTCATCCCGTCCGCGCCCGCCGGTGCGGGAGCGACAGCGGCCGTCGCTTCGATGTACGCGTCGACGACGTCTTCGGATGCCGTTTCGAACGCCAGCGAGCGGGGGAGGGCGGCGATGTCACCGGCGTCGGCGACGCGCTGGATGTGTGCGGCGATCTCGGCGTCCGCGGGGCTGACGATCTGCGACCCCTCGTCTTCGCCGCCGAGATAGACCTTGTATCCGTTGTCGTTCGGCGGGTTGTGGCTGGCGGTGACCATCACCCCGGCCGCAGCGCCCAGGTGGCGCACGGCGAAGGCGAGAACCGGTGTCGGCAGCAACCGCGGGAGCAGCACGGCCCGTAGGCCTGCACCCGCGAAGATCTCCACGGAGTCGCGCGCGAAGACGTCGGAGTTGCGACGCCCGTCGTACCCGACGACCACGAGCGGAGCGTCGGGCCGGAGCGGTGCCGGCTCGGCGACGTCGTCGGCCGCGGCATCCACACCCGCCCGCTCGGCCAGATAGGCGGCGAGCCCCGCGGCCGCCTGGGCGACGAGCACGCGGTTCATGCGGTTCGTGCCCGCGCCGAGCTCGCCGCGCAGGCCCGCCGTGCCGAACGCGAGCCGCGTCGCGAACCGGTCGTGCAGCGCATCGAGCGCATCCGCGTCGCCCACCTCGGCGCCCTCGAGCAGTGCGCGCAGCTCCGCCCGGGTGTCGGGGTCGGGGTCCTGGGCGAGCCACGCGCGGGCGCGCTCGAGCAGATCTTCGTGTGCGGTGCTGTCCATGGCGGCCTCCTCGTCGCTGGGAACAGAGCTCTCGTTCGGCGTCACAGGGCCGCCACGACCCGCGCCAGCAGGTCGCTGATGACCGGCTCGGCCTCGCGGCCGGCTTCGATGACCTCGGCATGGCTGAGCGGGGTGGTCTGGATGCCGGCGGCCATGTTCGTGATCAGCGAGAATCCGAGGATCTCCATGCCGGCCTGGCGTGCCGCGATGGCTTCGAGGGCGGTGGACATGCCCACGATGTGCCCGCCGATGGCCTTCGCCATCTGCACCTCTGCCGGCGTCTCGTACTGCGGGCCGCGGAATTGGCAGTAGACGCCCTCGTCGAGGGTCGGGTCGATGCTGCGGGCGACGTCGCGGAGCCGGGTGGAGTACAGGTCGGTGAGGTCGATGAACGTCGCCCCCTCGAGCGGGGAGGCGCCGGTGAGGTTGATGTGATCGCTGATCAGCACCGGCTGCCCGGGCTTCCAGGTGTGACGGATGCCGCCCGCGCCGTTGGTGAGCACCATGGTCTTCGCGCCGGTCGCCGCGGCGGTGCGCACGCTGTGGACGACGCGCCGCACGCCGTGGCCCTCGTAGAAGTGGGTGCGGGCGCCGATGACCAGCACGCGGCGCCCGTCGGCGGTGAGGATGCTGCGGAGGGTGCCGACGTGTCCTTCCAGAGCGGGCTTGCTGAATCCGGTGACCTCGGGCGCGGGGATGGTCGCGGTGGTCTCGCCGATGAGGTCGGCGGCTTTGCCCCACCCGCTGCCGAGGGTGAGGGCGATGTCGTGCGAGTCGACACCGGTGAGCCGAGCGATGTCGGCGGCGGCCGCCGCGGCGACCTCGAACGGGTCGGTGTCCGGGTCGTCGAGAGGATTCAGGGGCTCATCGTGCATGCCCCCACTCTAGGAACGTGCCCACGGTCCCGCCAGGAACCGGCGTTCGTGGCGCGTCCTCGGGACTGGAACAATGGGTGGCATGTCGTTGAGCTTCGAGCAGACCCAGAGCGTCGCGATCATCGGCGGCGGCCCCGGCGGGTATGAGGCGGCGCTGTCCGCTGCCCAGCTCGGCGCCGACGTCACCCTCGTGGAACGGGCCGGTGTCGGCGGGTCGGCGGTGATCACCGATGTCGTCCCGTCGAAGTCGCTGATCGCGACCGCGGATGCGGCGGTGGCGATCTCCGAGGCCGGTGATCTGGGCGTGCAGCTGTTCGCCAAGGGCGCCGACGGCAAGCCGCTCAAGCCCGAGATCGCGATCAACCTCGCGGCGGTCAACCGGCGCCTCCTCTCTCTCGCCCGTCAGCAGTCCGACGACATGCGTGCGCAGCTCGCCGAGGCGGGCGTGCGCATCATCAACGGTCACGGTCGCCTCGAGGGCGATTCCGCTGTGGTCGTCTCGACGGGCCCCGGCGGCACCGACTTCGACCGCGTCGAGGCGGACACGCTCGTCGTGTCGGTGGGAGCGTCGCCGCGCGAACTGCCCACCGCCCGCCCCGACGGCGCGCGCATCCTCACCTGGACGCAGCTGTACGACATGAAGGAGCTGCCCGAGCACCTGATCGTCGTCGGCTCCGGCGTGACCGGCGCCGAGTTCGCCTCGGCCTACATGAACCTGGGGTCGAAGGTCACGCTCGTGTCGTCCCGCGATCAGGTGCTTCCCGGTGAGGATGAGGATGCGGCGGCCGTGCTCGAGAAGGTCTTCAAGCGCGGCGGGATGACCGTGCTGTCGAAGACCCGTGCCGAGAAGGTCGAGAACACCGGCGACGGCGTGCGCGTGACCGTCTCGGGCGGGCAGGTCGTCGAGGGAAGCCACTGCCTGCTCGCGGTCGGATCCATCCCGAACACGAAGGACATCGGTCTCGAGGGCGCGGGGGTGCAGATGACCTCGTCCGGCCACATCCGCGTGAACCGCGTCGCCCGCACCTCGGTGCCCAACATCTACGCCGCCGGCGACTGCACGACGTTCGTGCCGCTCGCATCCGTCGCCTCGATGCAGGGGCGGCAGGCCGTCTTCCACGCGCTCGGCGACGTCGTGATCCCGCTGGAGCAGCGGCGCATCACGGCGAACATCTTCACCGCCCCCGAGATCGCCACGGTCGGCTACTCGGAGCAGGACATCGAGAACGGCGTCATGCGCGGCGTGGTGCACAAGCTGCCGCTCGCGGCGAACCCGCGCGCGAAGATGCAGGGCATCAAGGACGGCTTCGTGAAGATCATCGCCCGACAGGGGAGCGGCACGGTGATCGGCGGTGTGATCGTCGCGCCGAAGGCATCGGAGCTGATCTATCCGCTGGCGATCGCGGTGGAGCGGCGCCTGACCGTCGACCAGGTCTCGCGGGTGTTCGCGGTGTATCCGTCGCTGTCGACGAGCATCACGGATGCGACCCGTGCGATGCACATCGTCGACCGCAGCGAAGACGAGGACTGACCCTCCCCGCGAGTCCCGACCTCCGGTCGTTGAGCGAGCGAAGCGAGACGAAACGCGCTCCCCGCCTCCCCGGCCCCGGTCGTTGAGCGAGCGGAGCGAGACGAAACGTAGCCACGCTTCAACGTCGGAGATTCGGCCCGACGTCGGAGGATATCGGCGGATTCATCCGACATCGGCGTGATTCTCCGACGTCCAGGGTGGTCAGGCCACGTCGGTGGCGATAGGCTCCGGGCGTCGGAGGGGGACCGCGTGATCGACGCCGCGCTGCTGCAGCTTCCGGAGGGGGCGCACGATGTCACGGTCGTGCGCGAGATCGACGGACTGAGCTACATCGATCCGGATGATCCGGCGATGCCGTCGTACCGGGTCATCGCGAACAATCGCCAGCCGGTCGCGCTGCGCGACATGATGATCCTTCCCGTCCGCACGGGGTACATCGGCGCGGACCGGCTGAAGCCCGACCCGGCGCTCATCCCGCCCACCGGTGAGCAGGCGGTGACCGACGTCGACGAGACGACCGTCTATCTGCCGGTGCGCGACGGTCACGTCAGCGCGCAGGTGTACCGGCCGCAGGCGGCGGTTCCGGATGCGGTCCTGCCGGTGATCCTGTACGCGCACGGTGGCGGGTTCACCGTCGGCTCCGACTTCGACACGGCGTACATCACCCGCCGGCTGGCGCGGGACAACACGGCGGTCGTCGTCTCGACGAACTATCGGATGGCGCCGGAGCATCCGTACCCGACGCCGCTCGACGATGTCGCCGACGTCTACGCGTGGCTCGTCCGCGAAGCCGGACGAGTGGGCGGCGACCCCGCGCGCGTGGTCGTGGCCGGAGATTCCGCGGGGTCGAACTTCGCCGCCGCGCTTCCGCTGTACGCCGGCGCGCACGACCTGCCCGCCCCGGCCGCGGTCATCATGCTCGGTGCGTTCGCCGACTTCACGCAGGAGCGCTGGCCCTCGTTCCAGGCGCAGGCGCCGCGGGGCATCGTCTACGACAGCGCGTTCTTCGCGTTCATCCGGAGCGCCTACCTGCCGACGACGGCGTGGACGGATCCGCTGGCGAGCCCGATCTACGGCGACCTGCACGGCTATCCGCCGCTGTTCCTGGCCACCGGAACGCACGACCCGATCATCGATTCCGCCCGCGCTTTCGCGTCGCTCGTCGCAGACGCGGGGTCACCGGTCGATGGATACTGGCCCGAGGGCATGCCGCACGGCTTCTATTTCTTCCCCGGGGTGCATCCCGAGGGCGATGTCGCGTTCGAGCGCTGCGCCGCGTTCCTCGCGGCCCACCTGTAGCGCGTCAGGCGATGGTCATCAGCTGATGACCGGCGGAGACGGTGGTGCCGGGGTCGGCGTTGACCGAGCCGATGACGCCGTCCTTGTGGGCCTGGATGGGCTGCTCCATCTTCATCGCCTCGAGCACGACGATCAGGTCGCCCTTGACGACCTCCTGGCCCTCGGCGACGGCGACCTTGACGATGGTCGCCTGCATGGGCGCCTTCACCGCGTCGCCGCTGGCGCCTCCGCCGGAGACGGTCGCGGCGTGCGAGCGGCGCGAGGGCGGGGCGACGGCCGGGCGGCCCGTCTGCGGGGCGGATGACACGACCCGGTCGGGCAGGCTCACCTCGAGGCGCTTGCCGCCCACCTCCACGACGACGGTGTGGCGCCCTTCGTCGGGCTTCGGAGCATCCGGTTCGCCGTCCCACGCGGGGATGTCGTTGACGAACTCGGTCTCGATCCACCGGGTGAACACGCCGAACTCGCCGTCCTCGGCGGTGAAGGCGGGGTCGCTCACGACCTTGCGGTGGAAGGGCAGCACCGTGGGCATGCCCGCGACCTCGAACTCCTCGAGCGCGCGGCGGGAGCGCTCGAGTGCCTCGGCGCGGTCGCGGCCGCTCACGATGATCTTGCCCAGCAGCGAATCGAACGCACCCGAGACGGCGTCGCCGGCAGTCACGCCGGAGTCGAGCCGGATGCCGGGACCGCCGAAGGTCTTGAAGACGTGGATGGGACCGGGCTGCGGCAGGAAGTTGCGGCCCGGGTCTTCGCCGTTGATGCGGAACTCGATCGCGTGACCGACCGGCTGCGGGTCGTCGTATCCGATCTGCTCGCCCTCGGCGATGCGGAACTGCTCCCGCACCAGGTCGATGCCGGTGACCTCTTCGGAGACCGGATGCTCCACCTGCAGGCGCGTGTTCACCTCGAGGAACGAGATGGTGCCGTCGGCACCGATGAGGAACTCGCACGTGCCGGCGCCGAGGTATCCCACCTCGCGCAGGATCTTCTTCGACGCGTCGTAGAAGATGCGGTTCTGCTCCTCGGTGAGGAACGGCGCCGGAGCCTCTTCGACGAGCTTCTGGTGGCGGCGCTGCAGGGAGCAGTCGCGCGTGGAGACGACCACGACGTTGCCGGCGGAGTCGGCGAGACACTGGGTCTCGACGTGGCGCGGCTTGTCGAGGTACTTCTCCACGAAGCACTCGCCGCGGCCGAACGCGGCGATGGCCTCGCGCGTCGCGGATTCGAACAGCTCCGCCACCTCGTCGAACTCGCGCGCGACCTTCAGGCCGCGCCCGCCGCCGCCGTACGCGGCCTTGATGGCGATCGGCAGCCCGTGCTCGCGGGCGAAGTCGATCACCTGCTCGGCACCGTCGACGGGGCCGGGGGTTCCGGGCGCGAGGGGAGCGCCGACCTTCTCGGCGACGTGGCGGGCGGTGACCTTGTCGCCGAGGGCCTCGATGGCCTCCGGTGACGGGCCGATCCAGGTGAGGCCCGCCCCGATGACGGCGCGGGCGAAGTCGGCGTTCTCGGCGAGGAAGCCGTAGCCGGGGTGCACCGCGTCGGCGCCGGAGCGTCGTGCGACGGAGAGGATCTTGTCGATGGAGAGATAGGTCTCCGCGCTGGTGGATCCGTCGAGGGCGTACGCCTCGTCGGCGAGGCGCGCGTGCAGGGCGTCGCGATCCTGGTCGGCGTAGACGGCGACGGACGACTTTCCGGCGTCGCGCGCGGCGCGGATGACACGGACGGCGATCTCGCCGCGGTTCGCGATGAGGACCTTGGCGATACGAGGCATGGATTTCAGCCTACCGACGGCCTCCGCGGTGGTTTTGACCGGTTCGTACAAATCCCACGAAGAAACGTGGTCTTCCTCGTACAACGTTCGTCGGGCATCCGTCGCGCCAGGATGCCCTCGCGTCTCTATGCGGCCGGGGCCCAGAGGTCGGGCCACGCCACGTCGAGCTCGCGCACGAGGTGTCGGAGGGTCGACAGCGACATCCCCACCACCGTCGAGGGGTCGCCCTCCACGCGCGTGATGAACGGCGCGCCGAGGCTGTCGACCGTGAACGCGCCGGCGACCAGCAGCGGCTCCCCGGTCGCGACGTAGGCGTCGATCTCGGCGTCGGTGACGTCGTCGGCGAAGGTGACGGATGCCTCGGCGACGGCGTGGGCCTCCCGCGGCGCGATTCCGGGCGCGAGCCGGAACACCGCGTGACCGGAGTGCAGCACACCGGTGCGTCCGCGCATCCCGCGCCACCTCGCGGTGGCGTTCTCGGGCGTGTAGGGCTTGCCGAGGATCTCGCCGTCGAGCTCGAACATGGAGTCGCCGCCGATGACGATGCCGTCGAAGTCGGGCTGCTCGGCGGTGAGCCGGGCGGCGACGTCGGCCGCTTTGCGGCGCGCGAGGAGGAGCACGTGCTCGTCGGGGGAGAGGGTGCGATCCTCGCCCGCCTCCACGGCGGCGATGACGGCCTCCTCGTCGACGTCGGGCGCCGCCGTCTCCGGAGAGATGCCCGCTTGGCGGAGCAGCATGAGGCGGGCGGGCGAGGTCGAGGCGAGGCACACGCGCATGCCACGACGATAGCTGTGACAGGCTCGAGGCATGGACGTCGGCAGCATCCTCGACCTCGACATCACCGGCGTCGCGCACGGCGGCGTGTTCGTCTCCCGCCACGAGGGCCGCGTGGTGTTCGTGCCCGACGCCATCCCGGGAGAGCGCATCAGAGCGCGCCTGACCGAGACGTCGAAGAAGTCCTTCTGGCGCGCCGAGGCGCTCGAGGTCCTGGATGCGGCGCCGTCCCGCCGGCCGCACGTGTGGGCGCCGGCCGACATCGAGGTGCCGCCCGACGAGCGCCCCGGCGGCGCCGACTTCGGCCACATCGAGCTGGATGCGCAGCGCGCGCTCAAGCTCGACGTCGTGCGCGACGCGCTCGCGCGCATCGGCCGCCTCGACATCCCGGCGACGATGTCCGCGGCCGCGCCGCTCCACGACGATGCCGGCGCGGTGCTCGCCGAGGAGACGCCCGACGGCACCGGATGGCGCACGCGCGTGAGCCTGCACGTCGGCGACGACGGACGGGTCGGGCCCTACGCACAGCGCAGCCATCGCATCGTTCACGTCGACTCGCTGCCGCTGGTGACGCCGGCACTCGAGCGCGCCCTCGAGGGCGTCCGGTCCGCACAGCCGGGCCGCATCGACCTCGTCCAGCCCGCCGACGGCCGGGTGCGCGTCGTGCCGCGACCGGCCGGACAGCGCTCCGACGCGGCGCGCGAGGTGATCCTGGAGCAGGCGGCAGGGCGATCGTTCCGGGTGGATGCGGGCGGCTTCTGGCAGGTGCATCGCCTCGCCGCCCACACCCTCACCGAGGTCGTCTCGCAGCGCCTTCGCGAGGTCGCCGGCGACGAACCGGCCGTGGACCCCGACGGGTGGCACCTCGACCTCTATGGCGGCGTGGGGCTCTTCGCCGCGACCCTGGGCGGCTTGGGGGGAGAGGGCGCCCGCATCACGTCGGTGGAATCGGACGAACGGGCGACCGAGCACGCCGGTCGGAACCTCGCCGACTGGGTGGGAGCCCGGCCCGAGACGGCCAGGGTGGACCGGTGGGTGTCGGCACTGCGCGCATCCGCGACCGAGCGTGAGCGCCAGCGCCTGGCCCGAGGCGTGGTGCTGCTGGATCCGCCGCGATCGGGGGCCGGACGCCAGGTCGCCGAAGACGTCGCGGCGCTCGGACCGCGCACGATCGTGTACGTCGCCTGCGATCCCGTCGCCCTCGCCCGTGACCTCGCGACCTTCCGCGAGACCGGGTACGTCACGGACCGTGTCGACGCGCTCGACCTGTTCCCGAACTCGCACCACGTCGAGGCCGTCGCTGTACTGCGACACGAGTGAGGGCGAGCGGCCGCCCCGACCCCGCGATGGAGCGTTCTCACAGGTAAGGTGATCGCATGACACGGGTGGCGCTCATCGACGATCACGAGTCGGTGCGGCTCGGTCTCGAGGCCGGCTGCGCGCGCGAGGGATCGGCGAGCGTGGTGTTCTCCGGCAGCACCGTCACCGATTACCTCTCGTGGCGGCAGGAACAGCAGGTCTCACCCGCCGACGTCGTGGTGCTCGACCTCACCCTCGGCGACGGGGCGACCGTGACCGAGAACGTCACGCGACTGGTCGCCGACGGCTCGAGCGTCATCATCCACAGCGTCGCGGATCGCCCGGCTTCCGTGCGCGAGGCGCTCGCCGCCGGGGCGGCCGGAATCGTCAGCAAGTCCTCCCGCATCGACGATGTGCTCCACGCGGTCTCCAGCGTCGCGCAGGGCGAGCCTCTCAACAACGTCGAGTGGGCGAGCGCCGTCGAGGGCGATCGCGCCTTCGCCGACGCTCAGCTCTCGGCCCGCGAGCGCGACGTGCTGCGCCTGTATGCGGCGGGTCTGCCGCTGAAGGTCGTCGCCGAACGGCTCGGGGTCGCCTACTCGACGGCCAAGGAGAACATCACCCGAGTTCGCATGAAGTACGTCGACGTCGGACGCCCCGCGCCGACGAAGATCGACCTGCTCCACCGCGCCGTCGAAGACGGGCTGCTCGACCGCCACGCCGACCGCGAGACCTCGCCGTGACCTCACCTCGCCTCCGCACCGACACCCCTGTCGCCGTCGACGAAGCCTGGGGACAGCTCCCGCGCCTGCGGGGGACCGATCCCGATCTGGGGTCGTTCACGCGCCACCGCATCGAGCGGGTGCTGCAGATCGCCATCGCGCTCGGCTCGGTCTTCCTGGGTCTGCAGGGATTCGTCACCGCCATCGGGACCCTCGCCACGGGCACCGTCGCGCAGAACGCCCTCGTCGTCGTCACCTTCGGCAGCCTCGTCGCCATGCTCGTGGCGTGCGTGCTCGACCGAGCGGTGAGGATCACCGCCGGCGTGTTCATCGGCGTGTTCGCCGTGGTGCTCATCGCCTTCCCGATCGTCAACGTCGGTCTCTACACATCCCCGACCGAGCAGCCGTGGATCTGGTTCCTCATCAACGTCGCCACCGTGTCCAGCGTGCTGGTCTTCCCGCTGCCGGCGCAGATCGCCTGGACGATCCTCGCGCCCCTGATGTTCGGTGTCATCCGCCTCATCGGGGGAGCGTTCGACCCGTCGTTCTGGCTGTCGCTCGGGCTCGACGTGTCGTTCGCGCTCATCCTCGGCGGGGTGCTGCTCACCCTGGGGTGGCTGCTGCGATCGATCGCGACGAACGTCGACGAGACGCGTGCTCGTGCCGTCGACTCCTACGCGCGGGCCGCGGCCGCCGACGCGGCCGAAGACGAGCGCGTGGCCGTCGCGGCCCTCATGCACGACAGCGTGCTCGCCGCCCTCATCGCCGCGGAACGCGCCGACACCCCGCGTGAGCAGGCGCTCGCGGTGTCGATGGCGCGCGAGGCGCTGACGCGTCTGGCCAACACCGACCGTGACGCGAGCGAGGGCAGCGACGCCGCGCGCACGCCCGACAGCATCGCCGATGAGATCGAGGCCGGTGCGCACGAGATGGGGGCGGATGTCACCGTGCGCCGTCGAGTCGCGACAGACGCCGGCGAGATGCCCGGCCGCGTTGCCCGCTCGATCGTGCTGGCCGCGACGCAGGCGATCTCCAATTCGCTCCAGCACGCCTCGGCGTCGGGCCTGGAGGTCGTGCTCGAGGCCTCGGGAGACCCCGCCGGGATCGTCGTGGAGATCCGGGACGAGGGGGCCGGTTTCGACGTCGGCGCCGTGCCGGATGACCGTCTCGGCATCCGCGCGTCGATCATCGCCCGCATGGCCGCTGTCAGCGGAAGCGGCGTGGTCAGCTCGGGTGCCGACGGCACCCGCGTGCGGCTCGAGTGGGCGGGGCTGGTGTCGGCGTGATGAGCGTGCGGAACATCCTCGTCGGCCTCGCGCTGGCCTTCACTGCGTACCTCGCCGCGCGCGGGCTGTGGTGGACCGAGCCGGTGCCGCTGCCGTGGCTGCTCGTGGTCGCGCTGTTCGTCTATCTCGGCACGACGTGGCTGGTGGTGCTGTGGGAGCCGCGCCGGGCCGAGACCGTGGGAACCGAGCCGATCCCCGAGGTCGACGGCGATGGCGTGGACGAGGCGCTGAGCGCTGCCCGACGCACCGGTCGCCTTCCCGCGTGGGCGGCCGGCCTCGCGCTCGGGGCCGCGATCGTGGTGCCGAACGCGCTGTCGGTCGCCGTCGGTCCGGATCACGTCACCGCTCCGTACGCCACGTGGTACCTCGGCGGGATCGGCGCCCTGATGGTCGTCGTCATGGTCCGCCGACGCCCGTGGGTCGCGTGGCTCGGCATCATCGCGCTCGGCGTGACGGCCTCGGTGTGGATGGGGCCGATGACGGCGCTCGGCCTCGGACTCGTCGGCTCGGTGGTGTGGGTCGCCGTGGCGCAGACGCTCGTGCTGTCCCTGGACCGCGCGGCGCGCGACACGGCGCAGCTGACCACGCTGCAGCGGGCGGCATCCGGCGTGGAGGCATCGCAGAGCGTGCGGCAGCGCGAGCGTCGCACGAAGGTGCAGCGCGCACTCGCGATCGCGGGCCCGGTGCTGATGCGCGTGGTCGCCGAACGCGGTCGTCTTACCGAGGACGAACGCCTCGGCGCCCGCATCGCCGAGGGCAGCCTCCGTGACGAGCTGCGGGGACCGCGCCTCCTCGACGACGACGTTCGGGCCGAGCTCGAACGACTCCGGCGCCGCGGATCGACCGTGACGGTGCTCGATGAGGGAGGCCTCGACCGCGTCGATGAGGTGACGCTGTCGGTCATCCGCGGCCAGCTCGCCGAGACCCTGCGGGAGGCGACGTCGGAGCGCCTGTACGTGCGCACCTCGCCGCACGAGAGCGTGGCCGTGACGGTCGTCGGCCGTTCCGGCGCCGGCGCCGCGCTCTCCGACGAAGACGCCGTGGACCTCTGGCGCGAGATCGCCCACCCCCGCCGCTGACTCCACCGCGCGCCACGGACGCCCACCGCTGACCCCTACCGCGCCGCGACCACCGCGCGGCGGCCGAACCGGTCGCGTCTGTGCCCGCGCCGCCGTGAACAACGCAGGAGATATCCGCGTCGCGGGAGCCTGGGGGCCCGGATCTAGGGCAGCCGCGCCCGAATCTCCTGTGTTGTTGACCGGCGGTCGGCGATGCGCGTCACGCGGGTGGTCGTCACGGCGGACCGGCGCGACGCCAGACCAACGTCGGAGCCGCCGCGGCGCGGTGTGAACAACGCAGGAGATATGCGCGTCGCGGGAGCCTAGGGGCCCGGATCTGGGGTAACCGCGCCCGAATCTCCTGTGTTGTCGACCGGTGGCGGTGCGGCCGCGCGCGGCGGTGCCGCACGGGCCGAGACGCCGCGGACAGAGAAGAGGCGGGGAGCGGCGTTTCCGCCAGCTCCCCGCCTGGGCGGACGATTACCCGAAAACCGTCCGCAGGGGCCGACCCGACGAGTCCGCGAAGCGGAGGTGGGCCAGCCGAACGCCGCAGCGTTCCAGCTCCTCCAGTATGCGACGCGCGCAACACGCCGTCTGTAGGTATTTCGGGGGACACGCCGGCGGGCGCCGTGCCCACCCCACACGAACGGCCGGAGCCGTCAGCAGCCGTGCTGCCAGCCGCCCTGGCGCCACCCGAGGTCGCGGCGCAGCGGCGGGCGCAGGCCGCGCTGCGTCAGTTCCCACGCGGACCGCTGCGGCGTCGGGTCGGCCGTGGCGTCTTCGACCTCGGTGCGGTACGCCTCTGACAGCACGGCGATGAGGGCGGCGAGTTCGTCGTCGGTCGGGTTGCCGCGGCGCACGTCGATCATGACGCGGGGCTCGGCGTCGCTGTCGGTCACAGCGGGATGTTCCCGTGCTTCTTCGGCGGCAGGCTCGCGCGCTTGCCGCGCAGCGCGCGAAGCGCCTTCGCGATCGACACGCGCGTCTGCGCGGGCTCGATGATCCCGTCGAGCTCGCCGCGCTCGGCGGCGAGGAAGGGCGACGCGACGTTGTAGGTGTACTCGGTGGCGAGCTTGGTGCGCACCGCGGCGACGTCTTCGCCCGCTTCGGCCGCGCGTTTGATCTCACCGCGGTAGAGGATGTTCACCGCGCCCTGGCCGCCCATCACGGCGATCTCCGCGGTCGGCCAAGCGAGGTTGACGTCGGCGCCCAGCTGCTTGGATCCCATCACGATGTAGGCGCCGCCGTAGGCCTTGCGGAGGATCACGGTCACCAGCGGCACGGTCGCCTCGGCGTAGGCGTAGAGGAGCTTCGCGCCGCGACGGATGACGCCGGTCCACTCCTGGTCTGTGCCGGGGAGGTATCCGGGCACGTCGACGAGCGTGACGATCGGGATCGAGAACGCGTCGCAGAACCGCACGAAGCGGCTGGCCTTCTCGCCGGCGTCGATGTTGAGGGTGCCGGCCATCTGCGACGGCTGATTGGCGATGATGCCCACCGAGCGGCCCTCGATGCGTCCGAACCCGATGACGATGTTCGGCGCGAACAGCGGCTGCACTTCGAGGAACTCGCCGTGATCGAGGAGTCCTTCGATGACGGTGTGGATGTCGTAGGGCTGGTTGGGGGAGTCGGGGATGACGGCGTTGAGTGCGCGGTCGGCGTCGGTCGTCTCGAACTCGAACTCCGTCTCGTAGACCGGCAGCTCCGCCATGTTGTTGTCGGGGAGGTAGCCGAGCATGGTGCGCACGTAGTCGATCGCGTCGTCCTCGTCGTCGGCGAGATAGTGCGCGACGCCGGAGCGGGTGTTGTGCGTGTGCGCGCCCCCGAGCTCCTCCATGCCCACGTCTTCGCCGGTGACGGTCTTGATCACGTCGGGGCCGGTGACGAACATCTGGCTGGTCTTGTCGACCATCACGACGAAGTCGGTGAGGGCGGGGGAGTAGACGGCGCCGCCGGCGGCCGGCCCCATGATGATCGAGATCTGCGGGATGACGCCCGACGCGCGGGTGTTGAGGCGGAAGATCTCGCCGTACTTGCCGAGCGCGACCACGCCCTCCTGGATGCGGGCGCCGCCGGAGTCGAGGACGCCGATGATCGGGATGCCGCTGCGCAGCGCGAGCTCCATGACCTTGATGATCTTCTCGCCGGCCACCTCGCCGAGCGATCCGCCGAAGGTCGAGAAGTCCTGCGCGTAGACAGCGACGGCGCGCCCGTGGATCGTGCCGGTGCCGGTGACGACCGAGTCACCGTAAGGGCGGGCGCGGTCCATCCCGAAAGCGGTGGTGCGGTGTCGCACGTACTCGTCGATCTCCACGAACGAGCCGGTGTCGAGGAGCAGTTCGATGCGTTCGCGAGCGGTGAGCTTGCCCTTGGCGTGCTGCTTGTCGTGGGCGGTCTTCTCCGCGTCGACGACCGCCTCCTGATACCGCGCGCGCAGGTCGGCGATCTTTCCGGCGGTGGTCGAGAGGTCGATGTCGTCGGTCACGGATTCCACCCTATCGGCGCGGGCCTGCGATCCCTTGGAGGGTCTGCACAACCGATCCGCGCTGCCTTGGTGCGGGTCCACACCGCGGATGCGGGACCGTAGCGGATGCGCCGTGCCGCCGGAACGGCGCGGCGCCGACCGGAGCCACGGCGTACCGTGGGCGACATGACGATCCCCGCCGCCGGATACCCTCGTGCCGCCGCCCGCAGCCCTCGCGTGCAGCTGACGGAGTCGACCGACTCCACCAACGCGGACGTGATCGAGGGGGTGCGTGATGCGCCGGGCCTGTGGCCGCACCTGTCGGTGCTGGTGACGACCGACCAGCGGGCGGGTCGTGGCCGCCTCGACCGCTCCTGGGTCGCCCCGCCCGGAACCGCGCTGGCCGTTTCCACCCTCGTGCGGGTGCCCGATCTTCCGGTGTCGGCACGTGGATGGATCCCGCTCGCGGCCGGCGCCGCGCTCGTGCGGGCGGTGCGCGGGCAGCTGGGCTCGTCGGGGCACGAGGCGGCGCTGAAGTGGCCGAACGACGTGCTGCTCGACGGGGCGAAGCTGTGCGGCATCCTCGCCGAGGTCGTGCCGAGTCATCCCGACTGCGTCGTGATCGGCACCGGCATCAATACGCGCATGTCGCAGGCCGAGCTGCCTGTCGAGACCGCGACGTCGTTCCTGGCCGCCGGTATCGACGTCGACGACGATCGCCTCATCGCCGACTATCTCGACGCCCTGGACCGCTACCTCGCTGACCTCGCCGCCACGGGCGGTGACGCAGCGGTCGCCGGCCTCCACGCCGACGTGGCGAAGAACTGTGCAACCATCGGCAAGCGCGTGACGGTGTCGCTTCCGGACGGCACCTCGCTCGACGGCGAGGCGACCGGCATCGACGCCGACGGCCGGCTCGTCGTCGACTCCGGCGGCGACCCGATCGCGGTCTCGGCCGGCGACGTGGTGCACGTGCGCTGAGGCTGGGCGCGGCATCCGCTCGATGTCGGCCGCTCCCGGCATGATGGGGGCATGACACAGCCGATCGGAACGGGCGCGCGGCCGCTCCTTCCTGCGCCCGGGGCACCGACCCCGGAGCTGCGCATCGCGCGGGTGCGTCCGCACGCGCGACGGCTGTTCTGGTCGGTGCTGGTCCTGCTGGCGGTCGCCGGCGCGGTCGGCTTCTTCTACGGCAACCTTCCCGCGCCGTTCGAGAACTGGATGCTGCTGACGGCCGCGGCGGTTGTGGTGTTCCTTCTCGTGCTGCTGCCCTTCCTCGCCTGGTGGTCGCACACCTACGTGATCACCACGCGCCGGGTGATCGAGCGGTACGGCGTCTTCGTGCGACGCCGTCGCGAGCTCAGCCACGTGCGCGGCTACTCCATCGGTGTGCGTCGTGGCATCCTGCAGCGGCTGTGGGGAGCGGGAACCCTCACGCTGTCGAACGGCGTCGATGAGCCGCTGCGGCTGCGGAACATCCCGAACGTCGCCCTCGTGCACGAGGCGCTCGTCGACCAGGTCGAGGTCAATCAGATCCTCGCCCACCGCGATGCGCAGTCCATGACGCCGACGAGCGGGGCATTCGCCGCTCCGCCGGCGCCTCCGGCTCCGGTGTGATCCGTCGCCGCATGCCTCGATGGCGGCGGTGAGACAGAATGGAGCGGTCGGAAGGAGCGGGATGACCCTGCGTGTCGGTGTGGTCGGTGGCGGACAGTTGGCGCGGATGATGATCGCGCCCGCGGTGGAGCTGGGGATCGAGCTGCAGGTGCTCGCCGAGTCCGAGGGGATGGCGGCGAAGCTCGCCGCGACCGCGGTCGGGGACTACTGCGACGCCGAGACCGTGCTGGCCTTCGCCCGCGAGGTCGATGTGATCACCTTCGACCACGAGCACGTGCCGCAGGACGTTCTCGGTGCTCTGGTCGATGCCGGCGTGGCCGTGCGTCCGGGTCCGCACGCTCTGCGATTCGCGCAGGACAAGATCGAGATGCGCACGCGGCTGGCCGAGCTCGGCATGCCGCAGCCCGAGTGGGCGGCGGTGACCGGCCGTGACGAGCTGCAGGAGTTCCTCGACGCCCATGGCGGCCGCGCCGTCGTGAAGACGCCGCGCGGCGGGTACGACGGCAAGGGCGTGCGCGTCGTGTCGGCCGCCGCCGAAGCGGATGACTGGTTCGCGGCGCTCGCCGAAGACGCCCACGGCGGAGCGCTCCTGGTCGAGGAGCTCGTGGACTTCTCACGCGAGCTCGCGCAGCAGGTGGCGCGTCGGCCGTCGGGACAGGTGCGCGCGTATCCGGTGGTCGAGACGGTGCAGAAAGACGGCGTGTGCGCCGAGGTCGTCGCGCCGGCGCCGCATCAGGACGCGCGCCTGCAGGAAGTGACCGCGCGGATCGGCGTCGGGATCGCGGAGGGGCTGGATGTCACCGGCATGCTCGCCGTCGAGCTGTTCGAGACCGTCGACGAGCGGGTGCTCGTGAACGAGCTCGCGATGCGTCCGCACAACAGCGGCCACTGGACGCAGGACGGCGCGATCACGAGTCAGTTCGAGCAGCACCTGCGCGCGGTGCTCGACCTGCCGCTCGGTGATGCGGATGCGGTGGCGGACTGGTCGGTGATGATCAACATCCTCGGTGGGCCGGTGTCGGACTCCCTCGACGCGCGCTTCGCCGCGGCGATGGAGGCGCATCCGGTCGCGAAGATCCACACGTACGGCAAGGCGCCGCGTCCGGGCCGCAAGGTGGGTCACGTGAACGTCGCGGGCGCCGATCTCGACGACGTCGCCTACCAGGCTCGCGCCGCCGCCGCCTTCTTCCAGGACTGACGTCGTTCCTCTCCCGAAACGCCCCCGTGCCGTTGCGGGGTTCTTCCAGCCGCCGCGCCTAGCCTGGACGGGTGACCCGACCGCTGCATTCTTCCGACGCGCCCTTGGTCGGCGTGGTGATGGGTTCCGATTCGGACTGGCGCGTGATGAGCGACGCCTCGCAGGCGCTCACCGACTTCGGCGTGCCGCACGAGGTCGAGGTCGTCTCGGCCCACCGCACGCCCGACAAGCTGCTGCGCTACGGCCGCGAGGCGCGGGCGCGCGGCCTGAAGGCGATCATCGCCGGCGCCGGTGGTGCCGCGCACCTGCCGGGCATGCTCGCCTCGCTCACCTCGCTTCCCGTGATCGGCGTGCCGGTGCAGCTGGCGACGCTCGACGGCATGGATTCGCTGCTCAGCATCGTGCAGATGCCCGCGGGCATTCCGGTGGCGACTGTGTCCATCAACGGCGCGAAGAACGCCGGAATCCTCGCCGCCCGCATGCTCGGTTCCTCGGATGCCGCTCTCGGCGACCGCGTCGAGGCGTATGCCCGTGATCTCGAGGCGCAGGTCGAGGAGAAGAGCCGGCGGCTCAAGGACGCCCTGTGAGCGTCGCGGCGCCGCACCGGCCGGTCACCTCGTCCCGGTCGCGCACGATCGAGGAGCGGCCGCTGCGCTACCCCGACGTGTCCTCCGGCTCGGTCATGAGCCGACGCGGCTGGTGGTTGGTGGGCCTGAACTTCCTGCTTCCCGGTTCCGCCCAGGTGCTCGCCGGCAGCAGGCGGCTGGGGCGCATCGGGCTGGCCGCGACCATCCTCATGTGGATGCTCGTGGTCGCGGGCGTGCTCATCGCCCTGTTCGCGCAGGGTCTGCTCATCTCGCTCGGCACGAACTGGTTCGTGCTGCTGCTCGCGCAGGGCGTCCTCATCGCGTACGCCGCGCTGTGGGTCGTCCTCACGATCGACACGCTGCGTCTGGTGCGGCTGGTGAAGACCGCCGGTATTGCTCGTGTCGGCATCCCGGCGCTCGCGATCGCGCTGGTGATCGCCGCGAGCGGCGGTGCCGCCTACGCGGCGCAGTCGGTCGGTGCGGCCCGCACCGCGCTCGGCGCGATCTTCGGTGCGAGCGGACCGCCGGTGGAGCCTTCCGACGGGTACTACAACATCCTGCTTCTCGGCGCTGACAGTGGCGAGGGTCGCGACAGCATGCGCTTTGACTCGATCTCGGTGGTGTCGGTGAACGCCGAGACCGGCGCGACGACCATCACCGGCATCCCGCGCGACATGCCCAACTTCCCCTTCTCGGAGGGGCCGATGCAGGAGAAGTACCCGAACGGTCACGAGGGGTTCGCCGACCCGACGTGCGGGTGGGGGAGCGGCGTCAACCAGCTGCGCACCGAGGTCGAGGTGTGTCAGGACGGCACAGCGCTGTATCCCGACGCGTACGACAACGGCTCGTCGCCCGGTGTCGAGGCGACGAAGGATGCCGCCGAGGGGATCCTCGGCATCGAGATCCCGTACTACGTCTTCGTCGACATGAAGGGCTTCGCCGACCTCGTCGACGCGCTCGGCGGGGTGACGATCACCGTCGACGAGCGGCTGCCCGAGGGCGGCGGTCCGACGTACGACGGACAGCCGGCCGAGGAGTGGGCGACCGGGTGGATCGAGGTCGGCGAACAGCACATGGACGGCGACACCGCGCAGTGGTACGCCCGTTCGCGATACACCACCAGCGACTTCGACCGCATGGAGCGTCAGCGCGAGCTACAGCAGGCGATGCTCGACCAGTTCACGCCGCAGACCGTGCTCACCCGGTTCCAGGATCTGGCGGCGGCCGGGGCCGATCTGGTCGAGACCGACATCCCGAACTCGATGCTCCCGTACCTGGTCGACCTTGCGGCCAAGGCGAAGGATCAGCCGGTCACGACAATCGAGCTGACGCCGGAGGGCGGCATCGACGAGTACGACCCCGACTACGACTACATCCGCGAACTCGTGCAGCAGACGCTGCACCCTCCGACGCCCACGCCGGAGCCCGAGTCGTGACCGCCGTGCTGCGGGTGATGCTCGATCAGCTCGTCGCCCCCACCGACAACGACCTGAAGGTCGCTTCCGGGGAGCTCGTGCGTGCCCTCATCGCCCACGCGCCGCAGGGGTGCGAGGTGGAGGGGATCGCACCCGCGGCCGGGGGTGACGGCATCGCAGCGCTGTCCATCCCGGGCATGGCGGGAGTGCGTCGCACGTCTTTGCCCCGCCGCGAGCTCGCCGGTGCGCTGCAGCTCGGTGTCGCGACCGGCATCGGTGGCGGGATGATTCACGCCCCGAGTCTGTTCGCGCCGCTGGTCAAGCACGACCGCGTGCACAACAACGATCAGACGAGCGTGACCGTGTGGGATCTTCGCCCGTGGGACGCACCCGACGAGCTCTCCCGATCCAGCGTCGCGTGGCACAAGGCGATGCTCAAGCGCGCCGTCAAGCACGCCGACGCCGTGGTCGTGCCCACGCACGCGATGGCGCGTCGGCTGGGGGAGATCGCCCGGCTCGGGGATCGCATCCGGGTGATCTCGGGTGCCGCTCCCGAGGGCTTCCGCGTGCCGACGGATGAGATCGGACGTCGGCGCGAGCTCGACCTCCCCGAGGGATACGTGGTGCTCGCCGGTACGTCAGCGGAATCGGATGCGCTCGCCGCCGGGTTCGGCGCGGTCGCCCGCAGCGGCCACGACGTGCCCGTCGTCGTGATGGATGCCGGCGAAGGCGAAGAGCCGGCGATCGCCGAGATCGCAGCGGCCGCCGGGGTTCCCGCGCGACTCGTGCACGTGCGCGGCGCGCTCGCCGACGCCGACCGCGGCGCGGTGTTCGGTGCCGCCGTCGCGTACGTGGCGCCCTCGATGCGCGCGGTGTTCCCCTGGCGGACCGTCGAGGCGATGGCCCTCGGGGTTCCCGTCATCGCGGCGGATTCGGATGTCTTGCGCGAGGTCGTCGTCGACGGCGGCACGTTGGTGCCGACATCCGGCGTGGATGCGGCTGACGCCCTGGGCGCGGCGCTCGCGGACGCGCTCGGATCGACGTCCGCTGCTGAGCGTCTGGCGGTCATGGCCGCCGATCGCGGCCGCGTCTTCTCGTGGCTCGAAGCTGCAGACAAGATCTGGGCCTTGCACGCCGAACTCTAGTAACAATTGTGTTCAGGTGTAACTTTCGCCACACTAGTCACAGAATCCCCTGTGAATAAGGAGTCGGGTAGATGAGGCGATTGATTGCGCCGACCCTCGCTGTGATCGCCATGCTCGCCGGCGTCCTCGTCGCCCCCGCCGCGTCAGCGGTGGAGCAGACGTCGGTCGCCGATACTTCGACCGCGCTGGACGTCGAGGCGGCCCTCGACGCGGAGACCGCGATCGGCGACTCCATCCAGACCGCCGATCTGTCGAAGTTCCAGGCCGGCAACATCATCAGCGACGCCGTCTTCTTCGACAAGTCCACGATGACCGAAGCGCAGATCCAGGCCTTCCTGGAGAAAATGGTTCCGTCCTGCCGGTCCGGATACACCTGTCTGAAGGACTGGTACGACACGTCGCGCACGACGTCTGCCGACTCTATGTGTGGCGCCTACTCGGGCGGCACGCGCGAGCGCGCCTCGCGCATTATCTACAAGGTGTCGCAGGCGTGTGGCATCAACCCTCAGGTCATCCTCGCGACGCTCCAGAAGGAACAGGGGCTCGTCAACCACGTGTGGCCGAGTGACTGGCGGTACCGCATCGCGATGGGGCAGGGTTGCCCGGACACCGCGGCGTGCGACACGCGCTACTACGGTTTCTTCAACCAGGTCTACGGTGCCGCGTGGCAGTTCAAGCGATACGCGAACCCCGCCGGGACGAGCCAGTACTTCACCTGGTATGCGCCGGGGAAGACGTGGAACATCCTGTGGAACCCCAACCATGACTGCGGCTCGTCGCCGGTCTACGTGCAGAATCAGGCGACAGCGAACCTGTACTACTACACGCCCTACCAGCCCAACGCTGCGGCGATCCGCGCCGGGTATGGCACGGGTGACGGGTGCTCGTCCTACGGCAACAGGAACTTCTACCAGTACTTCACCGACTGGTTCGGCTCCACCACGACGCCGGTGAACGCGTGCGCTCAGCCATCATCACCCAAGACTGCGGTCAAGACGTACGTCGTGACGGCCAGCAGCCTAAATGCACGGTCGGCGCCGAGCCTTGCGTGTAATGAGAACATCTCCGCATTGGCGCAGGACACGGTCTTGCAGGCGACTGCTGTGGTCGACGGCTGGTTACGTGTCAACACGGAGGCCGGCGCACGATGGGTCGCGCGCGAGCATGTGCGCTACGCGGCCGCAGACGAGTCAGCCTGTGCTCTCCCGCCGAAGGTCGGGTCGGCGCAGTACGCGTATGTGCTCGTCGCCGACTCAACCGGACGGGCAGTCCCGAACTCCGGCTGTGAACTCAAATCGACTGAGATCTCAGCGGGGACGATCGTACAAGCATTCGCGGTGAGCGGCGACCGCAACTGGGTGAAGGTGCACATCGGCGACGTCGATGGCTGGGTAGACCGGGCGGCGCTCCGCCGCGCCGACACGATGGAAACTGCGTGCGCTCTGCCAGGGGACACCAGCGCAGCACACATGGTCTACACGATCCGAGAAAGCGGCACCTCTGGGCTGACCTCGCCGAACCCAGAGTGTGGCATCGGGCGCGCGACTCTTTCTGGACAGACGGTGGTGCAGGCAGTGTCGGCAAACCGGGACCGCGACTGGTTGTTGGTGTCCTCGGGCCGGGGCCTCCTATGGGTTGATCGCAGCCATCTAACTCGTCTAGCTTCGACCGCGGACCCGTGCGAGGTGCGCGTTTCGTCGCGAGCGGCGCAGCGCACTTATCTCCTCGATGTCGACACTGAGGCGCTCTCGTCGCCCACGACCGTGTGCGACACCGGCTCCGTACCCATCTCGGCAGGGACGGTGCTCCGCCCGAAGGCGAGCACTGAGGCGGGGGACTGGTTGCAGGTGGAGACCGGCCAAGGTATGCGGTGGGTGCCCCGCGGCTCCGTGCGGCAGGTGACAAGCGAGGAACTGTGCGCCGAGCCACCGGCCGACGCGACGTCGGCGATGAAGACGTACACGTTCCTCGCACCAGCGACGGCGCGGACGGCGCCGTACGCGGAGTGCGCGTCGGGTGTAGTTGAGGTGGCCGCCGGCACGGTGGCGACGGCGGTGGAGGTCAACGGCGCGCGTGACTGGCTGAAGCTGCGGCTTGCCGAGGGCGACCTCTGGGTGCCGCGCGATGCGGTCCGCTACGCCACATCGGGAGAATCCTGCACCCAGCCGTCTGACGTGCGATCGGCGTACAAGACGTACGTCGTGCGGAGCGAAGGATCGGTATCCCGGAGCGCGCCTTCTCTCGAGTGCGGCCGTGGTGTCGTCGAGATGTCCGCGGGAACGGTGCTCACAGCCAAGGCGGTGACCGCCGATCGGCAGTGGCTGCTGTTCGAGTCCTCGTCGGGCGAGGATCTCTGGCTTCCGCGCGAAGACGTGGACTATCAGTAGGGCTGACCTCCTGTCCGCACGACGTGCTCTCATCCGGCGGGCGCTAAGATTCCCCTTGGCCTCCGTACCTCCGCCGACCCGACACCGAAGCTTTCTGCATTGAACACAGTGATCGACCTCTCCGAATACGACGTCCCTGGCCGCGGCCGCGGGATTCTCGACGTTTTCCAGTGGGGATATCTTCTGCGCCTGCTCGTGCGCAAAGGGACGGCTACGCGGTACCGCAACTCGGTCCTCGGCTGGACGTGGTCCTATGTCAAGCCGGCCGCCCAGTTCGCCGTCTACTACTTCGTCATGGGAATCGTGCTGCGGGCGCATGACGACGTTCAGTACTTCGCGATCTATCTCTTCGCCGGCGTGGTGATCGTCAACCTCTTCAATGAAGCGTTCGGCAATGCCACCGACTCGATCGTGGCCAACGGTTCGCTTGTCCGAAAGATCTACCTTCCCCGCGAGCTGTTCCCCATCGCGGCGATCATCGTCGCTCTGATCCACTTCCTCCCGCAGCTCGCGGTTCTCCTTCTGGTCTGCATCGTGGTGGGATGGACTCCCACCTTCGCCGCGCTCGGCGCTGTGCTGCTCGGTACGGTGATCGTCGTGACATTCGCGCTCGGCCTCGGACTGTTCTTCAGCGGACTCAACGTCCGATTCCGTGACGTCCAGAACTTCGTGGAGATCATTCGGATGTTCTCCACCTGGACATCTCCGGTCCTGTACCTCTGGACGTTTGTCGCGGCGACTCTTCCGGCGTGGGCGTTCGGCATCTACATGATGAATCCGCTCACGATCGCCGTCGAGCTGTTCCATGTGGGGTTCTGGGAGCAGACGGTCACGCAGAGCCATGGGCTGCCTCCCGCATTCTGGGAGTATGCAGCGATCGCAATGGGCATCTGCGTAGCGATGCTCTTCATAGGCCAGTTCACCTTCCGCCGTTTCGAGCGCTCATTCGCACAGGACCTCTAAGTGACGAACCAGATCACCGCGCAGACGACCGCGAAGCCCTCGATCATCCTCGAGCACGTGTCGAAGCGCTTCCTCCGCAGGAACTCGCATTCCTTCAAGGAAGCGTTCATCGGCTGGATCAAGAAGAAGAAGGTGCGCGCCGACACGTTCACCGCGCTCGACGACCTCAGCTTCCAGGTCGGCGAGGGCGAGGCCGTCGCTGTGCTGGGCCTGAACGGCTCGGGCAAGTCGACGACCCTCAAACTCGTGTCGGGTGTGCTCGAGCCGGATTCCGGCCAGGTGTACACTCGCGGCCGTGTCGCGGGACTCATCGAGGTGGGCGCCGGGTTCCATCCCGATCTCACCGGAAGAGAGAACGTCTACCTCAATGCCGCCATTCTCGGAATGAAGCGCAAAGAGATCGACGAGCGATTCGCCGACATCGTCGCCTTCTCGGAGATCGAGGAGTTCATCGACCAGGAGGTCAAGCACTACTCCTCGGGGATGTTCATGCGACTGGCGTTCTCGGTGGCCATTCATGTCGAGCTCGATGTGCTCCTCGTCGACGAAGTGCTCTCAGTGGGTGACGCACCGTTTCGGGCGAAGTGCGCCGCGAAGATCAAGGAACTCACTTCTCACGGCATCACGATGCTGGTCGTCAGCCATGACATGGTGATGGTCCGCGAACTCTGCGATCGAGGAATCCTGATCCGAAAGGGCAAGCTGGAGTTCGACGGACCGATTGATGAAGCTGTGGAACGCCACGCGGCCCGGTGAGGCACCCGATCGTGACTCTTGAGTCGGATGTCCCGTGGGGGCCCATCGTGCCTGAGAGCACCGTGGACGTCGGAGGCGTCGACTGCTTTCGCTGGGTCGGGCGCGACTCCTCCCGAGGAGGAAACTTCGGCGACGAACTGGGACCGATCATCGCGGCCCTCCTGAGCGGGCAGCGAATCCGGGACGGCAGGGCGACGCGAGAGGCAGACCCGCGACCGCGCCTGCTGTCGGTGGGGAGCGTCCTCCAGTTCGCGCGCGATCGTGACGTGGTGTGGGGCGCGGGAATCAACGGGAAGGTCATTCCGCCGCGATATCCACGGGAGCTCGACGTCCGTGCGGTGCGTGGGCCGATCACCCGCACCGCTCTGCTGTCACGGGGGATCGAGGTGCCTCCGGTCTACGGGGACCCCGCGCTCCTGCTTCCTCACCTGCTGCCCGACCTTTCGAGCCGACGGGGGACCGGCGGCCGTGTCATCGTGCCGAATCTCAACGAGCTCGACCGCTTCGAAGGCCCTGAGGTCGTCAGTCCGCTGGGTGACCCTCTCGAGATCGTCGGCAGAATCGCTTCCGCGGAGTTCGTCACTGGGACATCCCTTCACGCGCTCATCATCGCGGATGCGTTCGGGGTCCCCTCTCGCCCGATCGCACCGAAGGCCGAGCATCCGCTCAAGTACCTCGACCACTACTGGGGCACAGGACGCCACGATGTGCAGTTCGCAGCATCGACCGCCCATGCGTTCCAGCTCGGCGCCGTCGGTCCCGCGGTCGCCGATCTTGCCGCCCTGCGCCAAGCGTTTCCGTCGGACCTCTGGTCCGCGCGGACGTCACACGCCGGGACCTCGCAGACTTCGAACCTCGTGCGCGGGGATGGAGGACCGGGCAGTATCGATGTGTCGGTCGTGATTTCAGGACCCGGATCGAGCGAACTCGTCCAGACGCTGGAATCTCTCGCGACGCAGGACCTGCCCGGGGCGGAAGTGATCGTCGTCACAGACTCGCGCGACTCACGACCCCCGACGGGAGCGCCCCCGCTCATCGCCGCGCCCGTCCATCACATCGAGCCTGCCGGCGGCGAAGGGGCCAGGCAGGCTGCGCTCCGCACGGCCAGCGGTCGCTGGGTGGTCTTCTACGATGCCGGTGACATCGTGCCCCCCGATCTCGTTCGCAGCATCGGGCAGCGGCCCTCGGTGCGCGGGTCCGACGTCGTCATCGGTGACCGGCTCGCCTTCTCTGCAAGCGCCACGTTCCGCCCGCGGGAGGCGCTGTCCTCCTCGCCTGGGCCTTCCCAGCGGAGTTCGATCTCCGTCGACACGCTGTCACCGGCAGCGCTGCGCCGTGGGCTCTGTGGAACCGCGTTCGCGCGCGAACTGCTCACACGGGCCGACCTGCCGTTCGGATGCGAGCCTGATGGCGCAGACGCCGTCTCGATGCTGATGGCGCTGGTCATCGCCGGTTCTGTCGACATCACCTCTGATGTGACCTGTCTGCACCGGATGCCGACGGGCGTGCGCGCAGACCGCGAAGGGCTCATGCTGGACGACGATCTGGGAGCGCTTTTGCGGCGCGAACTGGGGCTCGCCTGCGTGCTTGCGGTGTCGTCACTGGAGACTGACGCGTACCGCTCTGACACATATCGGTGCGAGATCGCTCCGAGGCTCGTAGATGTGCTTCTGAACCCGGGCCTTCTCGTGATCGCCGACCCGAGTCTATCCGCAACGGTCGCGCTTCTCGTCGCTGCGATGCCGCTTCCCTCCGAGTCCGACCCACTCGAGCTGCTGATGTTCCGGCTCCTGTCGGCGGGCGAACCGA
>CEQU01004150.1_pt1 | contig 26697 bp, 18 predicted proteins | sample 531031 | NCBI WGS metagenome assembly CEQU01 (sample SAMEA2621216, study PRJEB7988) | marine metagenome | isolation source: saline water (ENVO:00002010), including
CAACGACAATAGTTATGTCCGTATCCAGTTAGTTGGCTCACAAAGCAATCGCGATGCCATCGGAGCAATCGCCGTGCTCCACACGTCTGCTGGCGATCGACACAAGTACATCAGCGGCGGCACCAGTTATTTATCCCAAAGCGAATTTCGTCTGCATTGGGGAGTTGCAAAAGGTACGGAAGTAACCGGCATGACGATCAAGTGGCCGAGTGGCTTAGAACAGAAGATCGATCAAGTGGCCATAAACGATACAACAATAATCCTGGAACCAATTTCAGAATAGAATTTCCCATGAGTGATATTGAACGACAAGTCATCGATGAGGCGGAACACGAACAAGATGATCTGCGTGATCATCAGACTGCAGCATCTTCGAAAAACACGTTTCGTACCATCGCTACATTACTCGGACTCATCGTCGTTGCCTTTTGGAGCAGCTGGGCTATGAGTGACCGCGGTGATTCAGAGATTCAGGATCTGGATTACCACGTAGATGAAGCGGTCGAAGCGATTTACAAACGCGATGTGCCTTCCGTTGTTTACCATCGCAATGCCCTGCGTTCGATCCACAATCAAAACGGTTCACAAACCGCTAATGTAGCCGCAGAGTTATTCACAGCATTCATCTTCTACAATGCCAACGACTACCTTGGTTCCAACGACCTAGTGAGCAAATTCGAACAGCTTAGCACCGAGTTGATAACCGGTGGCGACGGGCTAAACAGCGATATGCAGATCATTCAAAAACTCGATATGATATCGAAGTGCATAGAGTGCCTCAATCATATGGAGCTACAACGCCGACACCGTGGCGATGCGGAAGTACTGAGTATGCTTCCAAAAATGTCTGACCTGCACCAAATCCTGACCGATGTGATTCAAACTCATCCTGAGTGTATCGAAGCTCATCGAATTCTAACCGCCATGTATTCAGACATTGGTGATATGGATGGTGCCATGCGGCATGCACTACAAGTTGCCGATCTGGATCGCACAGATTCAGCAATCTACCGGTTCATGGGAAATATCCATAAAGATTACGAACAGTGGCGAGATGCTCTGGACAATTACCAGTCTTCGCTCGAACGCAGTCCTTATCAGTCGGGACAGGCTCTGGATCGCACCGGCCGGGAAGAGATTCTGTTTGACATGGCTGAAATTCAAATCAAGTTACTCGAGTTTGAAAGTGCTCTTGAAACACTATCAAAGATCCGTGACTTCGCTCAAACATACGCATTGCAGGCTACCTGTCACTACAACCTCGGTGCTAAAGCGAAAGCAGCCAACCTGGTCGCAGTCGCCCTTTCCGCTGATAACAGCCTAAAACCGGCCCTGATGTTGCAAGGTTCGATTCTTGTGGAAAACAGTCAGTTTGAAGAAGCCATTTCGTTACTCGAGCGTGGTAAGGAACTGGACCCGTATGACTTCGAACTGATCTATAAACTTGGCGAAGCACATCGTGGTAACAAAGACAACGATGCTGCTGAGGCATGTTTTGAAGAATCAAGTCAACTACGAGAAAAACGGGAAGCATTTGCTGACCTGCACCAACTTGCAATCGAAGAACCTGGCAATTCCGGCACCCTGGTACAGCTTGGTAAAGTTGCAGCAGAACTTGGTAAATATAAGCTGGCACGGCACTGGTGCACCTCGGCCTTGCAAATCGATAGCGGAAACATCGAAGCACAACAAACGCTCGCCCAAATCCAGCAGCAAATGCAACAACAATCGCTTTCCCCAGATTCAAGCACTGATGCTGTCACACCAAATTAATCACCGTCGTAATTCAGTTATTTAATCCCCTGTCTGGACGTACCGTGAGTACGCGTCTGGAAGTCTACCGCAAACTGGTAATCTGAGATGACACAAAAGATAACTTGTAAAGCATGTGATGCAATCCACGATCTTGACATCGACGGCCTGGATATTGATGTATCACAACTCGATGAAGACAGTGTTTTAGCCACAATCAACTGCGAGTGTGGCGAGAGTATCGATGTCTTGCTTAGTGATCTTTCTGACTCCATCGGAATCGAACCGTCAATTGACGATCTAGAAAATCCTGATGTGGCCGATGGTGACCAAGCTGACGATATCGCTGCCCCTGAATCGACAAATTCGATCTTCAGCGACACCGAAGAGGACGAATTTGAAGATGAAGACGAAGCATCTAACACATCGTGGATGATGGCCGCTTCGTTGATCCTGTTAATCATGGTTGTCGTGGTCTTCGCTGTTACATATTTCGGCGGCGAAGCTGAAAAAATCCAGATTTCTGATCCGGAAGGCTTACTGTCATTGAAAGTCAGTGAATCAGGTGAGCAGATCCCACCAGACTCGCCGATGATGCTGCCCGGGCTGATCAAACCAAGCACCATAACTGCAGAAGAAGCACCGGTAGATGATGGCGAGCAGATCCTTGGCGTGAGCGTGGATGATGCTCATCGGGCATACCTACTCTCTTCATTCAATTTGATTGGCCAGAAAATCGTCAATGATATTGTCAACCGCGTACCACTGACCGTGACATATTGCCGCGTCAATCAAAAAGGTCGTGTGTTCACATCGGCTCAACGTGGTGAGAATCTCGAGTTAGACCTCTACGCCTGGGAAAAAGGGGAACTTGTTTTCGAACTAAATGACAAGCCATTTAACATGTTCGATGAGAATCCGCCATTGGATGATTATGCGTTTATTTTGACGACTTGGGGTGAGTGGAAAACACGACATCCCAATACTGATATCTATACCGGTGAAGCAAAAATTCCTGTACGTAGAGACGAATAAATTTCTACGACTAAACGCATATGAACAAACGCGTAGAAGATGAAGCAATTGGCATGTGAATAGAGTGCCACTGAATCTATGAATTGGTAAACTAATCGGATGCATGTTTATGTAATTGCCGGTAAAGCCATCGTGATAAACCGTATTCCCATCTTAGTACTCGTTCTTCTGTCTCTCGTTGCGCAGCCTGCGTTTGCACAGCAGTTTTCCGATAGCGAAAGAAACCTTTGGTCAATCCAGCCTATTCGGCGTACGATCCCGGACGTACCGGAAAAAGGTGATTGGGGACGCAATGCCATTGATCAATTCATTTTGCAACGGTTGGATGAAGCCGACCTGAAGCCTGCGCCACCTGCAAATCCGCGAACGTTGGTAAGACGACTTTTTCTAGACGTCACGGGACTGCCTCCTACACCAGAACAGGTGGAGTCGTATGTTTCGGCTGCCAGCCCAGAGGCGTATGATGCTCTCGTTGAAAAGCTGCTAGATAATCGTGGTTACGGTGAGCGGTGGGCAAAACACTGGCTCGACCTAGTGCGATACGCCGAGTCTGATGGCTACAAGCAAGACGGACTCCGACCAAATGCGTGGCGCTATCGAGATTATGTTATTGATTCGTTCAATGCAGACAAACCTTATGACCAATTCGTAAAAGAACAACTTTCCGGTGACGAACTCTCTCCTGGTGATGCGGACGCACTAACCGCGACGGCGTTTCTACGTCATTGGATCTATGAATACAATCAGCGTGATGTCAAAACTCAATGGGATATCATTCTCAACGATGTTACAGATGTTACGGCAGAGACCTTTCTTGCGATGGGATATGGCTGTGCTCGATGTCATGACCACATGTTTGATCCGATTTTACAGAAAGACTACTTCCGACTTCGGGCTTACTTTGCTGCCATCCTTCCGCAAGATGCACCACACGCAAAAGAGCCCGACGCAATAAAGAAATACACAGATCAGTTTGCTGCATGGCAGGAAAAGACGAACGACATACGCAAGGAAATGCTGGAACTAGCAGATCCGTTCATTAAACAGAGCGTTCAGGGCTCAATTGGTAAATTCCCAAGAAACGTGCGACCGTTTCTTAATAAACCCGCTGATCAACGGACACCATATGAAAATCAAATTGCATATCTCGCGTACCGTCAGGTCGATGCAACTCCCGAAAGCGTGAAGGCGGGCGACAAGCTTAAGAACGAAAAAAAGGATCGCTGGGATACGCTCGTTGCAGAGCTAAAAACATTTGATGCTATCAAACCAAAGTCGCTCGCCACCGTCATGGCCATTACCGATATCGGTCCGCAAGCACCGGAAACGTTTATTCCCGATAGCGGTGATCAGGAAGATATCCTGCCCGGAATACCCACCATCCTGAACCCTGAACCAGCAAAAATACCTGCTCCGGAAAACGGTCTTACAACGGGACGGCGCACAGCACTTGCAAACTGGATTACATCACCGGAGAACCCTCTAACGGCTCGGGTAATTGTTAACCGTATTTGGCAGCATCACTTTGGTTCTGGACTCGTCTCCACACCAAGCGACTTTGGATTTCTGGGAGAAGAACCAACACATCCGCAGTTGTTGGATTTCCTGGCTTCAGAATTGATCCGTAACAATTGGAGCTTGAAGCACATACACCGGTTGATCATGCAATCCAGCACGTATCAACAGAGTTCACGTCACCCGGAAGCAACATCGAATCTGGCAACTGACATCGAAAACAGATTGCTGTGGAAATATCCTGCGAGACGGCTTGATGCGGAACAGATACGAGATAGCTTGTTGCTGGTCAGTGGCGAGCTTGACCGCAAGTCATCAGGCCCCTCCGATGATGCTATTTCGATGCGACGATCCGTTTACACCAAGGTGATTAGAAATAAACCCTCCCCATTGCTCGCGAACTTTGACTCTCCCGATGGCATTCTTAGCAGCCCTGAACGAAATGCAACCGTCACTGCAAATCAGGCGTTGATGATGCTAAATAGCCCCTGGATCAACAAGCGATATAGCGCTGTAGGTCAACGATTGAAAGAAATGCACCCAGACAATATCGAACACCTGATAACCAAAGCATACGAAGTCATTTTGCAAAGACCGCCCAAGGCATCCGAATTGGATCGGGCATTGGACTTTGTAAATCAGAAAGCTGAAATCGGCCGAGATTATCTACTCGATGATTTCAACAAGATCCTGATTAATTCAAACGAATTTATGTTTATCTACTAACCGTTCCGTCACCGGTAAATCACAACAGTAAAATGCGCCGATCTATTATCACATCAGAGCAGCCAATTGACCGCCGGGAAATGTTGGTCAATAGCGGCGCCGGATTTGCAGCCATTGCAATGGCCGGTCTGCTAGACGGAGAATTACACGCAGAAGGCACGCATCATTTGCGGCTAGCACAACATGCACCCAAGGCAAAGAGTGCTATTTTCCTGTTTATGGAAGGTGGCCCAAGCCAAATGGATCTGTTTGATCCAAAACCTAAACTTCGTGAAATGGCCGGGCAACAACTGCCGGAATCCTATGGTGATATCATCACACCGATGGGTGAATATGATGCGCCATTGCTCGGAGACAAACGCGAGTGGAAGCAGCACGGTGAATCGGGAGCATGGGTCTCCAACTGGCTACCGCATATCGCCACCTGTGTCGACGATATTTCCATCATCCGCTCCTGTTGGGGAAACGGTCTTAACCACTCCAACGGCGTCTGCCAGATGAATACGTGCGACATTCGCGCTGGTCGTCCATCGCTGGGCAGTTGGGTGAGCTACGGACTTGGGTCAGTCAATGGAAATCTACCTGGCTTCGTGGTCCTTGAAGACAATCCAGGCCGTGTCATTAACGGGCCACGAAACTGGAGTGCCGGATTTATGCCGGCGACTTATCAAGGCACCGCGTTGCAAAGTACCGATCCGCCTATCGAATACCTCAAGCGACTCGATGGAATGACAGCTAAACGTCAACGCCGGCTAATCTCCATGCTCAATCGCATCAATCAGGATCAGGTTCAGGCACACCCTGATTTGTCTGAGCTTGACGCTCGCATCCAAAGTTACGAACTGGCATACCGAATGCAGTCAACAGCGCCGGAGGCGGTTGACCTCTCGCAGGAATCCGAAGCCACGAAAGCGCTTTACGGAATGGACCAGAAAGAAACGGAGACGTTTGGAAGAAACTGTCTGCTAGCAAGACGGCTTGTCGAACGCGGCGTCCGTTTCATCCAGCTCTACCACGGGTCGGGCAGCAAATGGGATGCACACAGCAACATCGAGTCCAACCATACAACGAATTGTCTGGCGAGTGATAAGCCGGTCGCAGGTTTGATCAAAGACTTAAAACAACGCGGATTGCTCGACGACACGCTTGTTATCTGGGGCGGCGAATTTGGCCGGACACCGATGAGTGAAAAGGGTACCGGACGCGATCATAATCCGTACGGATTCACAATGTGGATGGCCGGCGGAGGCATCAAGGGCGGACAAGTAATCGGCACGACGGACGAATTAGGCTTGCACGCAATTGAAGACCGTCTACATATCAAAGATATTCATGCGACAATTCTATACGCACTAGGTATGGATAACATGACGCTTGAATACCTGCATCAGGGCCGGCCCGAACGTCCTACGCTAAACGAAGGTGCACCGTGTCTCAAGTTGTTCGCATAAGCGCTGTGAAATAGGGTTCTGTTTTCTCTAATGGCAGATATTTTAATTCGACAGGCAACAGCGTCTGATCAAGCTGCAATCGCAGAGCTTATAGGTGGCGTGTACGCAGAATACGGGGATGAACTTTGCCTGGACGATGCCGAAAAAGATCTAACTGAAATCCCCGAATACTATCATGATCGAGACGGCGACTTTGTTGTAATGTGTGATAGAGATGAAATCATCGGTTGTCACGCCGTTCTTCCGATTTCCGGCAAATCAGGGACCTGCACGTTTCGCAGGCTATATCTAACACATAGCCGCAGAGGAGGAGGCTACGGGAAGTTGCTTATGCAATGGGCAGTAGACTGGGCAAGAGACCAAGGCTTCAAGCGAATCGAATTCTGGTCTGATACAAGATTCACACATGCACATGGTTTCTTTAAGTCCTTCGGTTTCAATGAGACGGGTAACATCCGGCACATGGAAGATAGCTTTGAGCCATATTCGGAATACTTCTTCTTCATGAACCTGTAAGCATTATGAAGCTGGCTTGATTTGTGGATTCCGCCTTAGCTTCGTGATAAAACTTGGGCATGAATACTATAAAACAACACATCCTTCTGCTCCTTCTTTCAGTCTTTTACTCAGTCCTGCTATCCGCAGCGGTATCCGCTCAACCAAAGGAGCAGACGAATAAAACCGACACCTCCCGTGGCGATAAGATGATCGCTGATTATTTCGAACAGCAGACTATACAAATTGAAGATGGTTATCTCAGTGAGATAAACTCGCCTGACGACTGGTTGAAACAAAGAGCAACCTACGTTGAGCAACTGCAGGAGATGCTCGGCCTGAATCCGATGCCCGAGAAAACACCGTTAATGCCTCAAATTACTGGCAAAGTCGAGCATGATGAATTCACGGTTGAAAACATTCACTTCCAGTCACGTCCCGGTCTCTATGTAACCGGGAATCTCTATGTGCCAAAGCAGCTAGATGAAAAATTACCGGCAATTCTGTACGTGTGTGGCCACGGGGCAGTAAAAGAAAATGGCGTCTCATTCGGCAACAAAGTTCATTACCACCACCACGGAAGTTGGTTTGCACGAAACGGTTATGTATGCCTGACGATTGACACCCTTCAACTCGGTGAAATAGAGGGTATTCATCACGGAACTTACCGTTACGGATTGTGGTGGTGGCTTAATCGGGGATATACACCAGCCGGCGTTGAAGCATGGAATTGCATTCGTGCTCTAGATTACCTGCAAAGCCGTGAAGAGGTTGACGGTGAGCGTTTGGGGGTAACCGGACGAAGTGGCGGCGGTGCTTACAGTTGGTGGATTGCTGCCTTGGATGAGCGTATTAAGGTGGCGGTGCCAGTTGCAGGCATCACCGATATGCGGAATCACGTGGTGGATGGAACGGTCGAAGGGCATTGCGATTGCATGTTCATGGTTAACACATACCAATGGGACTATCCCATGGTGGCCGCATTAGTAGCACCTCGACCGTTGCTGATTAGCAACACAGATAATGACGGGATTTTCCCTCTCGATGGAGTCTACCGTACGTTTGTTAAGACCAAACAAATCTACGATTTACTCGGCGCCAGCGATCAGATCTCGCTTCACATCACCGCCGGCCCCCATAAGGACACTCAGGAATTACGTGTCCACGCATTTAGGTGGTTCAATCACTATTTGAAAGGTGACGATGCTCTGATTGAAAAAGCTGCTCACAAATATTTCGAACCAAGTGAACTGCAAGTATTCAAAGACGGAAATCCCGACACAGAACGGAACTCTGCGATTAGTCACAGCTTCGTGAAGCAATCAGACTCGGCAGAGGTACCGTCCACGGAAGATGAATTGCAGGAGTTTGCTGCGATTACCAAAGACAAGCTAATTAAAAAGTCCTTTAGGGCGTGGCCCGCAAATCCAGTGGATTTGGATTTACGAAAGGTACACTCCGCAATCGTTGAAGATTTAGAAATGACTGCGTATGACTATACGAGCCAGAGTGGAATTGAACTAAGACTATTCACTTTGCATCGCAAGGGACTTGAGCACGCAAAGTTGACAATGATACACGCTCAAACGGAATCCGACTGGAATGATTTCCTCGTGTTCTATGGGAAATCGTTTGGCAAAACAGAAGTACTCAAAGAAGAAACTATTGCATCAGATTCCATCGGTGTCATACCAGATTTTGAAAAGTTTCGTGATGCAGCCCTTAAGGATGACGTCGTGTGGGCATATCTCACTCCGCGTGGAGTAGGACGCACTGCATGGAACCAGGACAGCTTCCATCAAACACAAATCAAGCGACGATTTTATCTGCTCGGACAGTCACTAGAAGGGATGCAGATTCTTGATGTTCGCAGAGGTATGCAAGGAATTCGTACGCTTGATGTTTGCCAAAACAGCAAGATATACCTGAGTGGAATGCATGAGATGGCAGGAGTAGTGATCTACGCCGGACTCTTTGAAGCACCCGATCATATTCGCATTTCACAGTTACCCGAAGATTACGACGATGGACCGACATTACTAAACGCCAGTCGATTTGTGAGTTTCGACGAGGTAATCGCTGCCGCCGGACACAAATCTCGACTTGCGCTGCCTGATTTTGAAAACGGCAAACTTCCGTTCACACGAGCCGTTGCCAAACTGCTCAAGTGGAATGCAAACCGGATCTATCTGAAGCCTTGATTCACTGTGTTAAGCCATATCTTATTCTAGTGCTTTAACTCGTTTACGAACGGTGTTATCACGTGGTAGGCTAACAGCATGCACGACCGCTATAGACTTACGTTTTGATACGTATTTGTACCTTTCCCGTTCTAAGAACGTGTCGAGTAACCAAGGAAAATGACTGTGTTTAGAAATCAAAGTAACCGTAACACCTCGTTAAATTCCACCATCTGGATTCTGGCTCTGTTTGCCCTGCTTGTGAATGCACACGTTACAACAGCGGTTGAAATCGCCAAAGGGGCTACAGTTGAGGGAATCACTCAATACGAACTCGATAACGGTTTACAAATCCTTCTTTATCCGGACGAATCACGGCCAACTGTAACGGTCAATCTCACCGTATTTGTGGGTTCACGCCATGAAGGATACGGCGAAACAGGTATGGCTCATCTACTTGAGCATATGGTCTTCAAAGGCACCCCTACGCATCCGAATATCCCTAAGCTGCTCACGGAAAAAGGCGCTTCGTTTAACGGGACAACTTGGTTTGACAGAACGAATTACTACGAGACATTGCCAGCGAGTGATGAAAACCTCGAAGCTGCAATCCACCTAGAAGCAGATCGAATGATCAACAGTTATATCAAGGGTGAAGATCTCGAATCTGAAATGACCGTCGTTCGCAATGAATTTGAACGTGGAGAAAACAGTCCGACGCGTATCCTGATGCAGAAGATGAATGCAGCAGCGTTTGACTGGCATAACTACGGAAAATCCACGATCGGAAATAGAAGCGATATCGAACGTGTACCGCTTCCAAATCTACGTGCGTTTTACCGCAAGTATTACCAACCGGATAACGCGTTGCTGATTGTCGCCGGACAATTCGATGAGGAGAAAGCGCTTGGCTACATCGCCAAGCACTTCGGAGCCATTGAAAAACCAACAAGAAAACTCCCTACCACGTACACCGATGAGCCTGCACAAGACGGCGAAAAGAGCATCACGCTTCGTCGCGTGGGAAGTGCTGCTTATGCCGGCGTAACGTACCACATACCATCGGGTGCACATCCCGACTTCGCTGCCGTTGATGTTTTGAGCTACATTCTTGCCATCGAACCGGCTGGCCGATTGTACAAGGCACTCGTCGAACCGAAAATCGCCAGCTCAATTACCGGCGGTACCTATGCACTTCATGACCCTGGAATGATGCTCTTTTATTCTCAAGCAGCTGAAATCGAAAACGTCGAAAAAGTACGCGACGTGATGATTGCTGAAATCGAAAAGATCGGTGATGAAGGCGTTTCGGATGAGGAAGTTGAGCGAGTCCTCCAACAGGTTGCTACACAACGCGAGAAAGAACTTGCAAATACCACCGGATTGGCCGTTCAGTTAAGCAATTGGGCTGCACAAGGTGACTGGCGTCTGTTCTTCCTTTATCGCGATCGCATTGAAAAAGTCACCGCAGCGGATGTGCAACGCGTTGCTAAACAGTATTTACGACAAAGTAATCGTACCGTGGGCATGTTCATTCCAACGGAAGAACCACAACTCGTTAAGATCCCAGCGGCGCCAAGCATCGCCGATATGGTCAAGGATTATCAGGGACGTAAAACGATCGCCGCAGGCGAACGCTTTGAGAATACTCTTGACAATATTGAGAAGCGTACAACTCTCACCACACTTAGCAAGGGCGTGCAGGTCGCGTTACTTCCCAAGAAATCGCGAGGCGAAATGGTTGTACTCAGCCTCAATTTGAAGTTCGGGGATCTGGAGAGCCTTAAAGGGCGTGAAGGAGCCTGTAGCTATCTCGGCAGTGTGATGTCGCGCGGTACTTCAACCATGAATCACCAGCAGATTCAGGATGCTCTCGACAAGCTAGGTGCGTCTCTGAGCGTATCGAGTGGCTTGGGAACGCTTTCAGTGTCCATCCAGGTTAAGCAGGAAAATCTGGCTGCAACACTAGATATCGCTAAACAGATTCTCCAGGATCCGGTATTTCCGGAAGAAGAATTTGAAGTACTGATTCAACAACGAATGGCATCGCTAGAAGCGGCAAGTACAGACCCGCAACAACTAGCCGTTAACCTCGTCACGCGTAAGCTGTTTCCATATGACAATGACGATGTTCGGGCTAGTCATACCTATGAACAACAGATGGAAGAGCTCAAGCAACTGCAGCTTAGTGATGTCAAAGCCATCTACGATGAATTCCTTGACAACTCCAATGGTGAATTGATCGTCGTAGGCGATTTCGAGTCAGAAGCTGTAAAGCAGGCTATCGATGAATCCATTGGCGATTTGGGTTCAACTCAGAAGTATTCCCGTATTCCACGGCAGGCATTCCTGGACATTCCTGGCAGCCACGAAAAGATCATCACTCCGGACAAGAAAAACTCGATGTATCTGTCAGCCATGCAGATACCCGTCGGTCGTATGCACGAGGATTATCCGTCACTGGTAATTGGGAATCACATTCTGGGCGGTGGTTCACTATCGTCACGTCTTGCCGATCGAGTCCGCCAAAAGGACGGTTTGTCATACGGAATCGCCTCGATGTATCGCAGCTATCCAAAGGAAAACCTCAGCCGTTTGATGATTTATGCTATTTCAAACCCTGAAAACTCCCCTAAGGTTGTCAAAGCAATCGATGAAGAGTTAAAGCGACTCCTGAAAGATGGAATCACTCAGGATGAACTTGACCGTGCGAAGACTTCCATTCTCCAAAGTAATCTGGTGTCACGATCATCGGATGATGGACTATTAGGGCTTTGGTCGTCGCTGCTATCGGCTGATCGTGATATCCAGTCGACGAAAGACCTCGAGCAAAGCATTTCGGAACTTGACGTCGAGAAAGTCAATTCGATGCTGCGAAAGTATATTAAACCTGAGAAGCTGATCATCGTGACCGCGGGCGACTTCAAAGAGTAAGTCACCTAGCCATAATTGAGTTCACTTTTAGTTTCCCGAGTAATCGGTACATCAATGAGTAGTGGTCTATCCGACGCGAGCCCATCGCGCAGAGCATCACTTACTTCGCTCGCTTTGTTTACCCTTATGGCTTCGACACCGAATCCTCGGGCGATTGCCACGACATCCAGGTCTGGTTGAACGAGATCAAGTCCCTCAAATTCCCCGGCACTGGCCTGAGGTAATCCCATTGTTTGGCCGCAAACTTTGAGGATGTGGTACTGTGCGTTGTTGCAGATCAAGAACGTTGCCGGGATGTTGTAACGCGCAGCAGACCACAGCCCTTGAATCCCATACATGGCAGATCCTTCGCCGAGGATTCCCAGCACAGGGCGATCCGGCCATGCAAGCTGAGCACCTAACGTACATCCCAGTCCCCAACCTAGTCCCCAGCCTCGATGACCGAAATAACCGGTTGTGTTCTGTAACACACCTAGCCGTTCTAACGTGGTGTTGGTCGTCGTGACAGCCTCTTCAATAACGGCCACATCTTCCGGTAGGACACGCCCAATAGCTCCCATTAATCCCAATGGTGTGAGCGGCTCACTTGAAAGCTGGCTATCAACTTCAGCCTGAAGCGATTGACGATTTGACTTCAAATTCGCTGTGATCGTCTCGGTACGTTGCTGCACCTTGGTAGCCGTCACATCATCGAGACTCTCGTTAAACAAATCGGTTATCTCTGACAACGCCACTTTGGAATGCCCTACCACACCCACTGTGACGTCGTGATTCTTTCCAATTTGCCTGGGATCCTCATCTATATGAATGACTGCTGCTGTGTCCGGAATGGGGTTGGATGGTTCCATGTAGATGTAAAGACGAAATAAGTCCATTCCGGCAACAAGAATGACATCATGGCCGGACAAGCGGTCCTTGATTCCTGGTGCCCATGGTGGCAGTCCCTGCGCGTTGAGAGGATGATCTGATCGAATTGGCAACCGACCGTGCGTTGTTCCCGGCTCAACATACACTGGAGCTCCGATGGCTTCTGCCAATAGAACCAACTCATTCTCAGCATAACACTCAACAAGTCTGCTACCGGCAATAATGGCTGGATTTGCAGCCGTAGCAAGCAGTGCTACAGCCTGCTCGATTGACTCCCGCGGTGGTCTCGTGTGCACATTTGGCAGCGTGATCGCTGGTAGCTGACTGAATTCCCCCAGTTCCATTTGCAGGTCAACCGGTAAGCTCAGGAACACGGGGCCGGTCGGTGGTGTAAGCGCAGCCTGAATGCATCGCTTGATCGCCATGGGAAGATCCTCGATCCGATCCACTTCGATGCCGCATTTTGTCCAGGGTTTGGTTACCGCTAACATGTCACCACCAAGTATTGGTTCATCAAAGCTCAACCGACGATCCTGCTGGCCCGCTGTAACCAATAAAGGTGTACCCTCGCGATATGCATTGTAGAGCATCCCCATAGCATTCCCGAGTCCCGGGCAAATATGCAGATTCACTACACCGAGCTGATTTCCCGCCATGCTATAGCCATCTGCCATACTCATCACGGGCACTTCCTGTAAGCCCAGGATGTAGCGAAAACGCTGGTCATCGACGAGAGCGTCGTTTAGCGGCAATTCCGTAGAACCCGGATTACCAAAAATAGTGTCGACGCCGGCTGATACCAGCATGTCCAGAAGAATCTGGATTCCCGTTGATGCCATAACTTGCTCGGTTCTCTTCTAGAAAGCAGTCGCTGCCGCACTGTGGGTAAGACGATAACCGTCATATCAATTGTCGATTCTATATTATCATCTCCGAAGCAATAAATTACATCACTCCGACTTGGGTTTGCGCCCACGAAAAATGACCGCAACAACAAGAATGACAATTGCAGGCACCACACCACCAAAAATGATGCGATAACTCAGCGAACCCCGTTCAAAGCAATCCTATCGTTCAAGAGAGAGCCAATAGAAATGCGAGGCAATAAAGCTGTACAGAGTGGTGATAAGCACAGATACAGCCTCGATATTAAGTGACCATTTGAATGGTTGGTTACTCAGTGATAACCGGGCCACCAGCTTTGTTTGCCTGACGACTTCCGTCACCTTTGCTTCGCGGAGTACGGAAGCCAGTAGAGTCGCTCTGGGCCGCATCATCTTCCCTACCGGTTCGAGGCTTGTAAGGGTTGTACCAAAAACTATCCCGAAAACTCTCTTTGTTGATATGGTTATCGATCGCGTCGTGCACGAATTTAAACGGCGGATCCGGATGCGGCTGTTGGCAGCGTGGGTGGTCTTTGGACTCTATTATTGGAAGTTCACGAGTCGGACGATATTCATTTTCTGTTAGGTTTCTCAATGCACCGCAACCCGTGATGGTTGAAACGACCACTACACAAAGGGTAATTCTTGCCACTGACATGGAAATAGCTCCGATTACAATACAAATAGTTGCGCACAATGGTTGCGTTATTTGCTGTTATCGGTCGCACGACATGCAATAATCCACAAAATCGTTACAGATTAACAACTGGTGGGTAATCGCAAGTAATGCAGCCTCAGTGGATTCCCAATTTTAACTGCCGTCTGGCGAGGAGTTAGCTGGGACTGACGGAGGATGCGGGAAACGAAGCGCAGCGACGATGGACGACGTAAGCTAAGATATAGCGTGAAATGAATACTCGTATCTCCATCAACGCCATCTGCTTATTTTTGATGCTTATAGGCATCACCAGAAACGACTCATGTCTGGCTCAGTCTCCAAACCAAGCAGATCAGGCTGGTAAAACGGAAAAAGCAGACAAAGCGGATTCACTTAAGAATTGGCTCAGCGACCTGTCTTCAAAGACGTTCTTCGATCGCGAGCAAGCTACATTGAATCTGATTGATCAAGGAACATCAGTGATCGATCCGCTTGTTGCTTCGATCCCTATGCAGAATTACGAAGGGACGTCGCGTGTGATGTTCATTCTTCGGCAGCTTGCACTAAAAGCGACTGGCGAGAATATCGAAATCGCAAGAGAAGCTCTGGAACAGCTCGCGGAAAGTGAATCACGTCGGATCTCCAGACGAGCATCGACGGTTCTGGATGAATTGAATGAAATTCGGCAAGGCGAAGCCGTGAAGCAGATTGTGGCACTTGGTGGCAGTGTTAACCGCGAGAGCATTCCAGTTGGTCAACAGTTTATGACGTTTCTTACTGTCCGGATCGGTGAAAAATGGACAGGTGGCGTTGATGATCTGAAACATCTTAAATGGATTGGTCAAGCAGAGGCCATCCATGTCGAAGGTGAACAGGTTACAGATGACTGGCTATTTCATATCGGCAAGATGCGAAACCTAAAGAGCCTGATCATCAAGCGTGGCAAAGTAAGTGACGTCGGCATCGATCATCTAAGTAACCTGCAAAAGCTGATTAATGTTGAATTCTTTTATGTTGAGATTGGCAATCCAAGTGTTGACACGATCCTGAAGTGGAAACAAACCTTGCAGTACCTGAAGATCTACGGATCGACTATGACCGAGGAAATGCCTGACCGAATTAAGGCCGGCATTCCTGGCATTGATTTAGACTTTCGGCTCGGCGCGTTTCTGGGAGTTGCATGCCCTCGCCCACCGGACCCGTGCTTTGTTTCATCAATTCAGCCAAATTCTGGAGCACTAAAGGCTGGAATCCTCTCGGGTGATTTAATCATTGGGATGGATGATGAAGAGATTAATACTTTCGACGATCTACGCAAAGTGATTAGCCGTTACGCATCTGGTGACAAGACGGCGGTTGATTTCATTCGCCCGATTGAAACTCGCCTTAAGCAATTCCTGAGAACGGAAGACGTTGAATTTAATATTGAGGTTGAGGACCATCCGAATCGTCTTGGTGCGGTCGTGAAATCCGTACCCGAGGATTCGGCATGGCATAAAGCTGGATTGAAACCGGGCGATGTGATTCGCGAGCTCGATAACGCTGAAGTGTTTTCTGCGAAAGCCTTCAAGGGTATCTTTGATAACACGGCTGTTGGTCAGGTCATGCGATTGAGCGTGATAACGAAGCATGAAAAACGCCGCGTTGAAGTAACGTTTGGCGAATGGGATTAAGCCTCCCTGTAAACTTGATAGCTGACAGTAATGCCCTGTGGGTTCGGCTACGCCGAGCCGCGCGACTGCAAAACAAGTGCTATCAGTCCAGTTGGCTGATAATTGCTGCACCCATCTGCTCTGTAGATAACTCACCGCCGAGGTCCGTCGTCTTATGGCCCGCCATAATTGCAGATTCAACCGCTGTTTGTATTTGCTTCGCAGCAGCAGGTTGCCCCAGATGATCGAGCATCATCACAAGACTCAAAATGGCAGCAACCGGATTGGCGATTCCCTGTCCGGCAATATCCGGTGCTGATCCGTGCACCGGCTCAAACATGGATGGAAATCTCTTTTCTGGATTTACATTGCAACTGGGAGCCAGCCCCAATCCACCTCCAAGAATTCCCCCGAGATCCGTAAGCAAGTCGCCAAACAGATTTGAAGCAACCACGACATCAAATCGCTCCGGCCATCGCACGAAATTCATTACTGCCGCATCGCAATGTTGCCGAACGGTCTCCACATCCGGATAGTCATCCTTAATCTCTTCCAGAATGTCATCCCACATCACATATGAATATCGCTGAGCATTTGACTTCGTTACCATCGTCAGGTGGTTACGTCGTGTCCGAGCTTGTTCAAAACCAAAACGCAGGATTCGCTCTACGCCTTTTCGCGTATGCAGTGCTGTTTGAATAGCCACTTCGTCCGGTGTACCCTGCTTGAAACGACCGCCATTATCGATGTACTCGCCTTCCGAGTTTTCTCGAATCACCATAATGTCTATATCGTCCGGTCCTTTACCAGCAAGTACGCTGGTTAATCCCGGCAATAATCGTGCTGGTCGAATGCAAGCGTATTGGTCAAATGCCTGTCGGATCGAGACTAACGGTGCCAAGGAGAGATGGTCCGGCATGTCATCCGGCCATCCAACAGCACCTAGAAATATGGCATCCACGTCACGTAGCGAATCTACGAACCCGTCAGGTGCAGGCTGTCCGTGCTGCTTCCAATAGTCGTATCCCCAGTCCAAATGCCGTTTAGAAATGGTAAACCCGTGCTGCTCAGCTACCACATCCAAGACTCTAATTGCCTCTCGAGTAACCTCTGGCCCGATGCCATCTCCCGGGTAGACTGCGATTTCATAATTCTGTTGTGACACGATGCGTTGTTCCTGTTACTCAATCTCATCCGTAAACATCAGATTACATTTTAGTTGATGTTGGAGTACCGGTAGTGATGCTAGTTACCTACTCGCTGCCGCAGCCACTCGAGCATTACCGTACCGACGCGGGCGAGTGAGACAGCTGAGCAGTTTTGTGGCACATCCTTCGTCGTATGCCAATATGTCGTACGGCCGGAAGATGGCCGCGGATAATCAAAATCGATAATATCGATGGCCGGAATCCTCGCGATTTCATTGAGAGCCAAGTGATCATCTCTAACTTCATGCCGACGGCGTGAAAAGAATTGTCTGATGCCAAGTCTTCTGGCCACACCCCAAACTTCCTGAACAAGATCATTGGCATAACGGCAACTGTTGATCTCCTGATAAAGCTGCAGTTCTTTGTCAGCAACCATGTCAAGAAGCACAGCCGCTTCATATCGCTGATCAAGTGCACCGGCAGCAAACTCGCGGGCGAAATGCTCAGAACCCAAGAAGAATGGATCTCGCTGGCTCTCAAAAACTAACTCTTCGCCGTCAAACAGTACAAAGTCGACGCCGACATTACCTTCAAGGTCCTTCATAAACCGCCCTAATTCGACCAGTAGACCAACCCCGCTAGCGCCATCATTTGCACCGACAAACAGTGCCTTACGTTTTTTGGGATCAGGATCGTTGTCCGGATAGGGTCGTGTATCGTAATGTGCACAGATCATCACTCGTTTGGCGCGATCTGGATGCCACTGGATTATCATGTTTGCCATCGGAACAGCGCTGCCATCGATGGGATGACGTGCCGAAAACAGTTGCATATCGACTTCAGCACCAAGTTTCTCAAATGTATCAAGCAGCAATTCCTGCTGTTTCCGCATACCATCAGAACCGCTCGTCCGGCTGCCAATGGCACACACCTTTTCAAGCATTTTGAAAGCAGCATTTCCATCAAATTCCTGACCGGCGAGAAACGTATCGATGGCTTTCGTAGCAATACTCTGAATCTGTGCAACTGAGTCAGCGGCTTCGATTTCGAGTCGTATATCAGCGGTTATCAGTGCAGTCGCAGTCAGTTCTTTCAGAGCATCACGCCTTGCGGTGATTATGCTCGAGGAGTCGCCTGTGGCCACCAGCGCATCAGCCTCTCCTGCCACTCCGCCGCCGCATCCACCAATCATTACACCAATCACGCCTGTGATCATGGCGCCAAGTGCCAAGACCATGGCATGCTTCGATCTGGAAATGAATACATTCATCTTTAACTACTCAGACTGAGTATTACAAAAAAAGCCCGCCCTACCATATTCGCGGGCGGGCGGGCCATCTAATTGGATCATACCACGACATCCGCAGTCATACACGATTGCGGAAACCATGAAACCAAACTAACCAGCTAGACGTTGTTGTGCCTTATACAAATATGGATTCATTGTTGGATCGTTGTACATTTTGAATTGTCGGTATGTACGATGAGCCATTTTTCCCGCGTAGATATCATCGATCAATTCCTGAAGTGATTGCGACAGATTGTCCATTTGCAGGAAGCACACGGCCAGTTTCTGCTGAGCCTTTTCACGGTGTTCGTCCGTCGCATCCTCTCGTCCCGCTTGTTCTTCCATGTGGTAGATTCGCAGCGCAAGAATACTTAAACGATCAATGACACTTCCTGGAGTCTCGGTGTTTAAGCGTGCGTCGGCTTCCGGTTTGATTCCCAGTTCATCGAGCTGATCAGTAATATAGTCATCGATCTTCTCAATCCAATCATTACGATTTTGGTTAAAACCATCGATGTTACGCTTTACTTCGGCGATTTTTGCATCACCAACATCGCGACTTCGGGCGATATCTTCTTCATGCCATAACTGAAAGTTGAAACTGAATTGTGTACATACAAGGGCCTCCAAGCCAACATACGGATTGGAGATGTCATCTTCGTGCCACTTCTCTACAAGATGTTTGTGCAGATCTGTCAGCTTTTTTACGTTGATCATTGCCTTTTCCTGGTTGTTCGATCCATCGATACCCAGCCACACTTATCCATCCATTTATGGCACGTAATCCGTGACCGGTGCAGAGGATTGTATTACAAGCGATTCTCTTTACTCAATACTGAATTTTAAAGTCCGACAACTTAGCGGACGATCGCTGTGTAATTCGAATCTAAATAAGATATGCTGATGCATAGCTTGTTTAACTCTTTATTCGAGACGGAATCATGCAAGAACAAAACCGACGCCAATTCAATCGTGCAACTCTTAGCTCTCTTCTCACCTTCTCGCTGCTGGAAACGCTTGCAGCCGAAGATCTGTTTAGTGCTGAGACGAAATCTGTCACTGGTAGATGGCTTACCGACCTTCATGATCTTGGTAAGGATCTAAAGGGAGAAAAACTAAGCCAGATCCAATGGCAGGATCATTGCGAAGAGTTGTTCAAGAAGGTTGATCTTGAAGACTTGTTGAAATTTATCGACTTCGGAGGCCGAATCAGCAGTGTTCCATTCAGAGAAAAAGGGGAACGTGCAATACGATTTAAGTTTCCGGAAGTTGAAGGTCTGCCAACCAGCCTGGTATTTGGGCATCAGGTCTTCAAGTTAAAGAAAGGGCAAAGTGTCGTTCCTCATGGACACGACAATATGGCAACAGGCTTTGTCGTTCTTAAGGGAAGCTTTCACGGCCGTCACTATGATCGCATTGAAGACACTGATACGCATATGATCATAAAGCCGACGATTGATGATCAATTTAAGGCTGCACAGTACTCAACCGTCTCCGATCACAAAGACAACGTGCACTGGTTTGAAACCACGAGTGACGAAGGCTACATTTTCAATATCCATGTCGTCAACTTGGAAGCAGGAAAGGGCAGCGGCCGGGTTCACATCGATCCCAACGGTGAACGCCTAAAAGGTGGCCGAATTAAAGCACGCCGCATTAGCGCATCAGAAGCCGTAAAGTTATACGGTTAACTTCTTGAAACAAACGAGCTTTGGCGAATCACATTCGCTACATAGGTAGAGCAACATGGATTTGAGTCTGAATGGTGAAGGTGCGCTTGTTGTCGGGGGCGCAAAGGGTATCGGCTACTGCATCGCAGAGCAGTTTGCCAATGAAGGATGCAATGTGGTGATCTGGGACATCGATCCCAATGTTGAAGAGAGTGCAAATAAACTAGCACAGTCGACCGGAGTGCAAACTTGCGGAATCATCGCAGATGCCACTGATTATCCACAATGTGAGCAGCTAGCCAAAGCACACGCATCGGAATCCTTCAGCGTGCAACATGTCGTTTATGCCGCTGGTGCCGGCAGTGGAAAATTCGGCTTTCCATTCTGGAATCTCGAGCCATCCGACTGGCCTCGCATAATTGACATTAATCTAACAGGTGCCGTGAACATAACTCATGCCTGGATACATCACCTGAAAGAGCATGACTCCGGTTCATTCGGATATATCACGTCCGTCGCAGGCCAAATCGGTTCACAAACGGATCCACCATACAGTGCCGCGAAAGCAGCTCTGATTAACTGGATGCAAGTCGTGGCCAAGGATGTTGCGGCATACGGACTGCGTGCGAATTGTGTATCACCCGGCATGGTGAAGACTACCATTAATCAGAGTGTTTGGCAGTCATGGTATGACCAGGCAGCAGATGATGAGCGGTTGGATTACGATACGTGGGCTGAATCAAAGATCCGCGGTTTATCCGCACTCGGGCAATGGCAAACCGGTGATGATATCGCCAATGCGATTGTCTTCCTGGCATCAAACCGAGCTCGAAACATGACTGGCCAAACCATAAACGTCGATGGCGGCTGGGTTTTGCACAGTTAAAACGATGCCGTCTACTCGCCGAGGCTAACGAGATACAACAGGCTTGCACGATAGTGCGTACCGACGAGGCTGTGCGTTGCGACTACCTTTTCTTCTTTACCTTCTGCTGATCCTGTAATCGATAAGGCACCTTTAAAGGCAAGCGCCCCTTCGATTTTCAGTGTAACCTTGGCTTTGCTATCGTTTCCTGGATCAGAAACAACTGCAGCACATGTCAAACCTTCTGGTAAACCATCAATGGCTACATTGATCTTAGATGCCTCACCTGCAAGACGTGTCACCGTTACCGGGATTTCCAGCGCTTCTGCGGCTTTCTTCGTATAGGTATCCGCCGCCAGTTCCAAAGTATATCTCGGTGTGGATTTCTGAATTGTTAGCCTGTAAACGTGTCGTGGCCCACCATGACGAAATGCATCGCGAACGTGTACGAAAATGGGACCATCAACTGTTGCCTTGTACGTGATTGTCCCCGGGTCATATTCAGATCCCGATTCATCGTCCTTGACGGTAAGTGATTTACCATCCGGGTCGAATAGTTCCAAATGAGCATCTGCCGCAAATCCAAGTTTTCTGGACTCAACGCTTATCTCATACTGTTCATCCTTAACAGCATCAAGCTTGAATACGTCCACATCTGATGGCGCCTCGATCACTCCACTGACGCTTGTCGGAACAGAAATCCCCTGCGGAGTTTCTTTACTACTCTCCATAGTGGCAACGACATGGGCGATTCCAGAGTCAACAATGTCACTTTCACCTGCTACACCGACAAACATCAACATACCGGCAGCAGACTTGGGCATTGGAGTATCCAGGGATTTCTTTACGCCCTGCAAACTTGCCCCCACCAATTCAACTTCGCGTTGCTCACCACTAACCCCAAGCGGCAGAGTGTATTGCAAATAGGCCTGGTTAGTAAGCGTCAGGCGATATATGTAAGATCCCTGTGCTGAAAATGCGATAGAGCTATTCGGTTTCACCGGAAAAGCAAAGAGACGCACTACAAATGTACCGCTGTGTGGTGCTGTAAAAGACACCATGGGGTCATATCCCCGCTCGTCATCGTTTTGGGCAATAATGAAGCCTCTCTCGTCAGCTACTTGAATGATGGCATCCATCGGAGAACCAAGAATTCGATTGCCCTGCAAAGCAGCAATAAACGTTTGCCCTTTATCCAGTACAACGCTGAATTGGTCGACGTCAGCCGATGATGCTAGTTTTCCGTTAACAGTGACCGGGAGATCTACTTCGTTCCATCCACCCTGTTCATGATTAGGTTCGGATTCTGTAAAGTTTGCCAACGTACCAACAACGATAGGTCTTAACGTAGAAGCACCTTCTGCGTTGACCGCGCGAAGGTAATAGACACCGGAAGGTGCATCCGCTTTGGCCGTAATATTGACGACCCCCTTCTCCTCCGTGACCTCTATTTCCAGTCCATCTCGGTCTGCCACGATCTCAACTGGCCAGGGATCGAATGTGCCTTCCAGTTGTACACGGTATGCACCGCCGCGACCGATGCCTGCGGGGAAAAGCTGTGTCAAACTTGGTGGTGCTGCAATCACTAGGCTCGGGAATACAGCAACAGCGATCGTCATGCATATTCGTAAAACGCTCATCTAGTACCCCTCAGTCCTTAAACATGAATTCCGGGGTATTGATTAACGCCCACATAATGTCCTGTGCCGCTTGCCGCTGAGTAGTACCATCTGTCGCAAATACACCACGACAGATCGTTAACTCCTGATCATCCGGATGACGGCTATAACAACTCAGGTAGATTCGATCGATGAGTTCATCAACTGGCAATTCAGCTTCGATCCATTCGGTCAGCTTGTTTTTTTCTTCTGTGACTTTCGCGTGCAGATTTGGCGAGTTCATCAAGTGTAAGACCTGTGTAACGGTCGATTCACCGGTGCGCTCACATGGCGGATCCTGATTTGGATCGGGACGACCGAATGTATCAAGAAACAGATTTGAAACACGGTGCGTCCAAATCTGATTTGCGCGACTACCATTTACCATGGCAGAAAACGACTCCGGCACAGCCGTGATATCACTCACGGCATCCAGAAGTACTTCTGCTCGCAATCGTGAACGGTAATGGCGCGAGTAGTTTCGGTTGTCCGCAACATTGCGGTCGTTTGGCTCGCTGCTCAACTCGTAAACGTGAGATTTTGCGATGACAGCAATCAGTTCCTTGATATTGAATTGTTTATCCCTGAAGTAATCCCCCAATGCCGCCAACAGTGGTGCATTACTTGGTGGGTTTGTCGCTCGAAGGTCATCAACTGGACTCACGATTCCCCGACCCATCATGTCTTCCCATACTCGATTTGCCATGACTTGCGAAAAGTAGGGGTTATTCCCGTCCGTCATCCATCGTGCTAGCGATTCCCGCTTCGTCTCAACTTCCTGCCGCTCAAATTCACCGAACAGCGGACGTGGTGACAATACTTCGTTAGTGAGAGGGTGACTTACTGATCCGGGCGAGGCGTTCGTTATGATCATCTCTTCTCCGCCCGAAATAGGTGGTGAAAGTCCGGTACCTTTACGACCAACATCAGCGAAGAATGCTGCCAGTGAATAGAAGTCTTCCTGGCTCCATCGCTCAAATGGGTGATGGTGGCATTTTGCACAGTCCAAACGAATACCAAGGAACAACTGGCTAATAAGCGTTGTTATCTCATCCGGCGATCGTCTATCGCGAAATAGAGTTACAGCACCGTTTCGCCATGTACTGCCCTGAGCAGTAACCAGTTGGTAAACAAATTGGTCATACGGTCTGTTCTCGCGAAATGCAGTCCGTATCCAATTATCGTAATTGAGCACAGCCTTGATTCCGACGCGGTATGGATTGGGGCGAAGAAGATCCACCCATTTATTGGCCCAGTGATCGCCATACTCTGGCATCTGCAACAGTTGATCCACTAGCACATCGCGTTTATCCGCTGCTTCAGAATTTATAAACTCGCGAGTTTCATCAGGTGTTGGCAGACGCCCGATGATGTCAACGTAGACGCGACGGATGTATGTAGAATCGCTGCAGGTTCCGCTCGGTGTGATTCTCAAGCGTTTCAGCTTTTCCCAAACTAATTCGTCGATAAAATTCTTCACCGGCAATTTCTCATACTCTGAATCCGGCACGTCACCAGCAAGAGGAATGAGTACTTTGGTTGTGGCAATTGCTCCCATGAACCTCGCCATGATCGTAGCTTCACCAGCAATTGGGCCTGCGGTTACCACACCTAGATCATCAACACCCACAATGGCACTTTCGTTAGACTGAAATGCCGTCTGACCTGTCACATCTCTACTCGAGCCATTGGAATAGTGTGCTGTTACCACTAGCTGTTGGGATTCATTTGGACGCATATCACGCAATTCGGGGAATACCGTCACACCCGAAAGCGTTGGCTCATCCGGAATGCTTCGAGGCATTCCATCATTGATCCATCGCAATATCGTGTTGTAATCCACACCGTCAACTGGTAGCCGTTCACCTCCGCCGTGTGGCACCTGACCGGCAGGCTTGGTCAACAACAGGCTCTGTTGCGGTGCTGCGGGAAACACGCGACGACCGCGACCTTCACGCGTTAGTGCATTGAAATCAAAATTGGAATCGAATCCGAGTAGCGATAATTGGAACCCGTTCTGCCCACGCTGCTTACCATGACACGCACCCGCACTACATCCGCGAGCAGCAAGAATCGGTTGCACATCTAACTCGAAAGAGACCGGTGCCGATTTATCAGACTCGCTGACCTGCACGCTCACCTCAGTTTGTCCATCCGGGTGACTGATCGTGATCGCAGTCGTGCCGTCGCCAAGAGGCCGAACAACGCCGAATTCATCTACACGCACTATGCTTGGATCCGCTACTGCATAGGTAACCTCAGCAGTTATTTCGCTTGTTTGAGCATCCGTGGTACTCAATACCACTAGTCGCTGTAAGCTCGTGTTGTATACAAGCTTGAATTCAGTGGGATGTGCAATCAAGTCAGCTTGTGAATTTGTTGCCGTCATCATAACGGTAAGTAAGGCAACGCATATTGTGTACCGGATACTCATTCTTGATCTCTAGGCGTAGTCGGCGGGAGAATACTTCGACGGGTTAAATAGGCAGGAATCGTTCGGGCTATTTATTATAGTGCAACCACCGCATATATTGTCCAACTGAATCCTGACCGGCAGATCTCAGCCCATCCATTAAGTCTATTCTTGCCTCAAAAGCACAATTCCTATGAGTAACAAGCCAGAGTTTAAAGTCATCCCTGACATCAGTGACGTCAATGAAATTGATCGGGATCTAAAGTTCTTTCCGGTTGAAAACACGTCGCCGCAAACACTAACCACGGATCAAATTGCCAGCTTTAACCGCAATGGTTATCTCATGCCGCTTGAGGCGTTTACTGAGGAAGAGATTTCCGTTTACCGATCGTTGTTTGACAATGTACTAGCACAGGCACTCGCGGAAGGACGTGACAGTTATTCAATCAGTACTGCCCACTTGGCATACGGCGAAGTCTACGACATCCTGTCAAATCCGAAAATTGTCCGGTATGTAACCGACCTCCTCGGAAACGATGTGGTGGGCTGGGGCAGTCACTTTTTTTGCAAGATGCCGCGAGATGGTAAGAAAGTTAGCTGGCATCAGGATGCAAGTTACTGGCCACTTACACCGAGTAAAACCGTTACGGTTTGGCTAGCTATTGATGATGCTGATGTGGAAAACGCGTGTATGCGGTTTGTTCCGGCAAGCCATCATGATGGTCATCTACCATATCGCACAAGCGATGCTTCAGAGAACAACGTCCTCGATCAAACCGTGGATGATATTTCCATGTACCCGGATCCGGTGAATGTTGAGTTGCGTGCCGGTCAATTATCAATGCATAACGACTTGCTGCTGCATGGCAGTAATGCCAATGAATCCGACCGACGGCGATGTGGTCTGACATTGCGATATTGTGCTGCAGATGTCATGGCGTACATGGGGTGGAATAAAAAAGGCGTGGTAGTTAGTGGCACCGCAAATCCATCTCTCTGGCCTGGTGCTAATCGTCCGTCGTAGCGGATACAGGCTTGACTACTGCTGCTTGGTTACAAACAAAAAGAAACCCGCCTAAACCAATCGTTGGTAAAGGCGGGTTTCAATTAGGTAATGTGTAATCTCTTAGATCTAAGCAGCTAGTTTCCAGCTTCTTCTTCCGTACGTGGTTGTACGTTTTCGTTATTGGTTGCTGCGGGCTGATCTTGTGGATTCGGCTCTTCGTTTTTGTCCTTGTCCTCGGTATCGTCATTCGGCGTTGCCAATGCGATTTTCTGAGCAACAAGTGATTCAACTTCGCCAGCCAATCCTGCAAGTCGTGTATCAATTTTCTTGATCACTGCTTGTCCGTTTTGGTTGATTGCGGCAGCTAGCTTCTTGCTCTCTGCAGCAATTTGGTCTTGGATGTCCTGAGTACTCTTCGTAGTAAGAGTATCCTCAAATCCTTTGAACGCTGTTTTCAGCTGAGCATCAGACGTATCTGACTTCTTGGTAAGCTCGGCTTC
>CEQU01031008.1_pt1 | contig 26555 bp, 28 predicted proteins | sample 531031 | NCBI WGS metagenome assembly CEQU01 (sample SAMEA2621216, study PRJEB7988) | marine metagenome | isolation source: saline water (ENVO:00002010), including
TATAATTAAGCTTCCAAACATAAGTGCATCTATTCCACAATTAAAGTCGGCAATAAAAGAGCTACAAGACAAAGGATATGATATCCCAGATTATCCAGATGAACCACAAAATGATGAAGAAAGAGATGTATTCAATACTTACTCTAAAGTATTGGGAAGTGCAGTAAATCCTGTACTTCGTGAAGGAAATTCAGATAGAAGATCATCAACTGCAGTGAAAGAACACGGAAAACGAAACCCTCATAAAATGATGCAAGACTGGCCAGAAATTTCTAAAACTCGAGTCGCACATATGCAACAAGGTGATTTCTATGGAAGCGAAAAATCAGTGACTATTTCTAATTCTGGGACTGGAATAATTGAATTTGAATCTAATAGCGGAAAGAAAACTATTTTAAAAGATGACATTAAATTAGTTGCTGATGAAATTCTTGACTGCTCAGTTATGAATGTAAAATCATTACGAAAGTTTTATGCTGATGAAATGGCTAATGCCAAATCTGAAGGTATTCTTCTTTCATTACACGTAAAAACCACAATGATGCGAATATCAGATCCAATTATATTTGGCCATTGTGTTTCAGTTTATTTTGAAGATCTATTAAAAAAGCATGCAAAAATCTTTAATGATTTAGGTGTCAACCCTGATAACGGTATAGCAGAATTATATTCTAGAATACAATCATTGCCAGAAGACCAACGTAAAGAAATTGAATCTGATATAGAAAACACTTATAGTGTTCGACCAGAATTAGCTATGGTAAATTCAAGTAGAGGTATCACAAATTTCCATGTCCCAAGCGACATGATCATAGATGCAACAATGCCTGTTATTGTTCGGGATGGAGGCCAGATGTGGGGTCCAGATAATGAACAACATGACACTATTGCAATGATTCCAGATCGATCTTATGCAACTATTTACCAAGCAGCAATTGAAGATTGTCAAAAAAATGGTGCATTCAACCCTGCAACAATAGGAAGTGTATCAAACGTTGGTTTAATGGCAGCACAAGCTGAAGAATATGGTTCTCATAACAAAACATTTAAGGCACCGGGCAATGGTCTTATTAGAGTAAAAGATGCAAATGGTACCACATTAATGGAACAACAAGTTGAAGAAAATGACATATTCCGAATGTGTCAAACAAAAGACATCGCAATACAAGATTGGGTAAAGTTAGCAGTTAATAGAGCAAGAATTACTGGCTCTCCAGCAATATTTTGGCTTGACTCAAAAAGACCACATGATGCAGAAGAAATAAAAAAAGTTAATAAATATTTACCTAACCATGATACAAACGGATTAGACATACAAATTATGTCACCTATCGAAGCAATGAATTATACACTAGCACGAAGTAGACAAGATAAAGATACAATATCTGTTACCGGTAACGTACTTCGAGATTATCTTACAGACCTTTTTCCAATTCTAGAGTTAGGCACTAGTGCTAAAATGCTTTCAGTTGTCCCATTACTGGCTGGAGGAGGATTATTTGAAACAGGAGCTGGCGGTTCTGCTCCAAGACATGTACAACAATTTGTAGAAGAAGGTCATTTAAGATGGGATTCCCTCGGTGAATTTTGTGCTTTAGTTGCATCCTTTGAACATTATGCGCAAGTACACAATAATGAACGAGCACAAATAATAGCAAAAACATTAGACGAAGCCATTGGAGAACACTTAGAGAATCAACGTGAACCTTCAAGAAGAGTCAATGAACTAGATACTAGAGGAAGTCATTTTTATTTAGCTTATTATTGGGCAAAAGCACTCGCAAAACAAACAGAAGACACAGAACTTCAAAGCATATTTATACAAGTTGCAAACCAAATTTCAAATAATGAAGATAAAATTGTTTCAGAATTAATTGATATCCAAGGAAAATCTGTAGATATTGGAGGATATTATCAACCAGACGAAGAACTAACATCGAAATCAATGCGACCAAGTAAAACTCTGAATTCCATACTTGATCAAATATAAATTAAGTGCAAGATAAACCAAACATAATAATTTTGTCGACAGATGATCTAGGTTATGGTGACCTAGGTTGTCTAGGATCTGAATATATCAAAACCCCTAATATCGATTCTTTAGGATCACAAGGAATAATATTTAATAATTGGTATTCAAATAGTCCTGTATGTAGCCCATCAAGAGCATCATTATTAACTGGTAAATATCCTGGCAATACAGGAGTCCGATCTATTCTTAGAGGTCATAGAACTTCTCCTGGTCTTCCTACTACCAATTTAACTATAGCGTCTATCTTAAAAAATATGGGATATGATACTTATATGGCTGGGAAATGGCATCTTGGAGTATCAGAAGAAAATCGTCCTCACAATCATGGTTTTGACCATTGGTTCGGACATTTAGCTGGATGTATAGATTATTATTCTCACATTTGGTACTACGCAAGTGGTAGAAATGAAAACAATCAACGTTTAAATCCAGTTCATGATCTTTGGGATAATAATGTAGAAGTCTGGAAAAATGGAGAATACTTTACAGAGCTAATCACGAAAAAATCTATGGAATATCTTCATTCCTCAATACAAAAATCCAATCCTTTTTTCCTTTATATTCCGTACAATGCACCACATTATCCCATGCATGCACCGCAAAAATATGTAGATAGATATCCTGATTTACCTTGGGATAAACAAATTATGGCTGCAATGATTAGTGCTGTTGACGACTCTGTTGGAGAAATAATTACTTTTCTAAAAAAGAATAACTTGTTTGATAATACAATAATTATGTTCACTTCTGATAACGGGCCTTCAAGAGAAACAAGAAACTGGTTAGATGGGACTTTAGATCCCTATTATGGTGGTACATCTGGGCAATTAAAAGGTCATAAATTTAGTCTTTTTGATGGGGGTATCAAAGTACCAAATATAATAAGTTTTCCTAATAAAATTTCTGGTAATTGGGTATCTAATGAATCATGTATAGCAATGGATTTTCTACCAACAATTCTTGATTTTTTGAATGTAGATCTAAATCTATATAAACTTGATGGTATTAGTATAAAATCACATTTAGAAAATAAAACTCCTGTTTTAAATCGTAGTATATATTGGGAACAAGATAGCTTTATGTCTAGTCCAAGTAACCAAACAGCTATTTTGAAAAATAATTGGAAATTAGTATTGAATGGTAGATTAGTTGAATTTGAAAACCCTATAGCAGAGATTTATTTAAGTAATTTAACAGACGATGTCTCTGAATCAAATAATCTGAAAGATGAATACCCTGAAATAGTTACAGATTTAAAAAATGAAGCATTAAACTGGAGAAAAGAAATCGAAAATGTACCCAGATTTGATGGAAGGTAGATATTAAAATACTTATGAATTGCTGTACACCAGAAAATACAGATAAGAATACAAGTTTTAATAATCAACTTATTAGTCCTAGTCCGAAAAATTCAATACTTAATAATATGGTTTCAATACCATCTGGCTCATTTATCATGGGAACTAATTCAAATATTGGATTTCCTGAAGACGGTGAAGGACCAGAAAAAAATATTTTCTTAAAAGACTTTAATATTGATATATATTCAGTAACAAATTCAGAATTTGAAAAATTTGTCACTGAAACAAAATATATAACAGAGGCTGAACAATATGGTTGGTCGTTTGTGTTTTATAAACTACTATCCAAAATAAATTTATCTAAAATTGAATATAAAGTAACTTCTACTCCATGGTGGTGTATTGTTAAAAATGCTTACTGGCGCAGACCTGAAGGTACTGGATCTAATATAAAAAATAAAGGAGATCATCCCGTGGTACATATATCATGGAATGATGCAATCAATTATTGTACTTGGGCAAATAAACGATTACCTACAGAAGCTGAGTGGGAGTATGCTGCAAAAGGGGGCTTAGAAAATTCTATATACCCTTGGGGAAATGAACTAACACCAAACAATGTGCATCAATGCAATATCTGGCAGGGAGTATTTCCTGAAGATAATTCCTTAGAGGATGGTTATTTATCAACAGCTCCAGTTAATGCTTATACATCAAATGGATATGGATTATACAACATTGTTGGCAATGTATGGGAATGGACACAAGACTGGTTTAGTACATCATATCCCAATATTAGAGATACTGTTAATCCTCAAGGTCCAAGCATAGGTGAATCAAAAGTAATAAAAGGGGGTTCATATCTGTGTCATAAATCATATTGCAATCGGTATAGAATTGCTGCGAGGTCTAGTAATACTACTAACAGTTCAACAAGTAATCTCGGATTTAGATGTGTCTCCTAATCCGAGATTACTTATAATTACATCCACCAGTCATCATAAGAAGCGTTTTTTGCCAAAAGTTCGATAAAGCGTTCCAAAAATTCCTGTATTCGTTCGATAAACATTTCAGGCCTACCTTTCTCAATAAAGAAAAAAACAGTCTCACACCTTAAATTAAGAACAAATATATTTAATAAATAGTTATTTTGTTAATTGTTTATTACGAATTTTCACTTTGTTAGGCAATGCAGATTTCAGTTTTTGAAATGAAATAGTAAGTATCCCATTGAGTAGTAATGCATCTGCAGTTGATATATCATAAGACGCAGGTATATTAATAACCTTTCGAAAATCAGATATAATCTCATCTTTAGTTGATTCAATCTTTAAAGTGTTATCTTTCGTAGTAACAGATAATTCTTCCATTGAAAATCCAGGAACTAAGAGTTCTATTAATAATTGATTATCTTGTTCATGAAACTTAACTGGATAGTTTTGAACATTTGACCAAAATTTATCTGCTGATATATGCGATGAATCAACAAAATTATCAAATAAATGTCCTCTTAATAAAGAAATATTTCTTAACATAATTCTCTCCTTTATTATTTATTCTTTATACAAGTAACATAATATCATTATATAAGTTAACACAATATTGTCAAGTTTTATGATATTTATATAATGATTTTTATTGACAATAGATATAAGTTAAAGTATATTGATCATATGGAAAAAGAGTTTTATGAAATACTTGGTATTCCAAGATCATCTTCTGAAAAAGAAATAAAGCAAGCTTACCGCCGTCTAGCTCGCCAATATCATCCTGACGTGAATAAAAATGACAAGTCTGCAGAAGAAAAATTCAAACAAATCAATGAAGCATATGAAGTACTTTCAGACCAGAATAAAAGAAAACTTTATGATTCTTATGGGCATAATTGGAAACAAGCCGAAGGTATGAATGGCGATGGTTTTAATCCATTTGCACATAATAATATGGGGTTTAATTTTGGTGGATTTCAAAATATCAACTTAGGAAATATGTTTGATGGATTTTTTGGAAACAGATCACAGAACTATCAATCATCTTATAATCAAACAAAACCAAAACCATCTGAAGTATCTGTAGATGTAAGTCTCCTAGAAGCTTTTACAGGATGTCAAAGAATTGTAAAAACTCCTTCCAATACAAAATCAGTTGAAGTTAAAATCCCGCCTGGAGTTGATAATGGTTCAAAAATACACATTAATTTATCTGGCACCGACGTATATCTTAATATAAAAGTCACCCCTCATCATCAATATCTTAGAAAGGGTAATAATATTTATATTGATTTAGCAGTGCCCTATTATGATGCAATAATCGGTACAGAAAAAGAAGTTACAACATTATCAAAAAAAGTGATGCTAAAAATCCCTCCAGAAAGTCAAAATGATCAGATATTCAAACTACAAGGACTGGGTATGCCAATATTAGGAGAACAAGAAAAGAATGGGGATTTTTTTGTTCAATTAAAATCCATACTTCCGACTGGCTTATCAGACAAAGAAAAAGAAATATTTACATCCTTAAAATCTCTCCGAGAAAAACCTGGAGTTACTAATGAATGAAAGAATAGATGAACCGATTTTTGTCATAAGCGTTGCTGCAAAAATGATCGGCGTTCATGCCCAAACCTTACGATATTACGAAAGAGCAGGACTTGTTGACCCAAGTCGTTCTGATGGGAATAGAAGGTATTACTCACAAAGAGACCTGGAAAGATTGAAACAAATTAAAACTTTAATTGATGATTTGGGTGTCAATCTTGCTGGTGCTGAAATAGCCCTAAAACTTATGGATAAAATCGAAAAACTTGAAGATTCAATGTCTCAAATGCGATACCAGTTAAACATGATAGAATCCAGGTCCAATCCTCGAGCTCTAAGTGATGGTACAAACTCAACACAAAACTAAGTATTATATTAGGAGAAAGAATTAATGCTAAAACCAGAAAATTTTACTGAACAAGCACAAGAAATGCTTACCGAAAGTCAAGATTTAGTACGGAAGTATAAACATTCGAACTGGGATGTAGAGCATATACTTTTAGCTTTGGTAAATATGCAAGAAGGACTCACATCTACAATCTTAGATTCTTTAGGTGTTAATAAAAAAAATATTCAAAAAGAAATTGAAAGTTCGCTTGAAAAAAAAACATATGTAACATCTTTAGATATGCCAAAAAGTAATGGGAATTCGCAAATTTATGCCACTCCAAGAGCAATCGACGCAATCGAAAAAGCGCAAGAAGAAACTAAAAGGTTGCATGATGAATTTATTGGGACAGAACACATTCTTATTGGAATATTGTCCATAGAAGACGGTGATTCATATAAAATTTTTCAACAATTCAATATCAATCAAGAAAATGTATACATAGCCCTTGCTGAGATTCGTGGTAATGCTAGAGTTACCGATCAAAGGGCTGAATCAAAATATAGATCCTTAGAAAAATATACAGTAGATTTAACCCGCCTTGCTCAAATGAATAAATTAGATCCAGTTATAGGAAGAGATAGTGAAATTAGACGAGTAATACAAACAATTACAAGAAGAACGAAAAACAATCCTGTTTTGATAGGAAATGCAGGCGTTGGAAAAACTGCAATAGCTGAAGGATTAGCACAAAGAATAATTTCAAATGACGTTCCAGATACTTTAAAAAATAAGAAAATACTTTCTTTAGATATGGGGTCATTAGTAGCTGGAGCAAAGTTCAGAGGTGAATTTGAAGAAAGATTAAAAACGGTAATGGATGAAGTTAAAAATGCCAAAGGAGAAGTAATTTTATTTATTGATGAATTACATAATGTAGTAGGTGCAGGAGCTGCCGAAGGTGCTATAGATGCAAGTAATTTAATGAAACCAGCATTAGCTAGGGGTGAATTACAATGTATTGGGGCAACTACACCAGAAGAATACAGGTCTAATATTGAACAAAATGCAGCTCTAGAACGACGGTTTCATCCAGTTTGGGTTGAAGAACCTGATGTAGAAACAACAATAGAAATGCTTAAGATTTTACGTCCGAAATATGAAGCTCACCACAAGGTAAAAATTTATGATGATGCTATAGTAGCTGCTAGTAAACTTGGTGACAGATATTTAACCGAACGTAATCTGCCTGATAAAGCGATTGATTTAATTGATGAAGCTGCAAGCAAAGTTCGTATTGATACACAAAGTATGCCAAAAGATTTACGTGTCCTCGAAGAAAAAATACGACAACTTAATGATGAGGAAATAGCGGCATCTGAAATTATAGATTATGAAAAAGTTGCGCAATTAAAAATGGAACGACTGCAAGCTGAAGAAAATTTCAATAAACAAAAAAAGACTTGGGTGAAAAAAGAAAAAATCACAACGAACGTAGAAAGAGAAACTATTGCTGAGATTATTGCAGGGTGGACAGGAATACCAGTTTCACAGATTGTCCAGGATGAAGCCAATAAATTATTGGATATGGAAAAGATAATGACAACAAAAGTTATTGGCCAAGATAATGCAATTACTATTATTGCAGATGCAATTCGTCGATCTAGATCTGGAATTCAAGATCCTAAAAGGCCTATAGGAAGTTTTATATTCCTTGGACCTACAGGAGTTGGCAAAACTGAACTTGCTAAAACGCTTGCAGAATTTATGTTTGACGATAGGGAAAATATGGTTCGAATCGACATGTCTGAATATATGGAAAAACACTCTGTATCTAGACTAATTGGATCCCCTCCTGGGTATGTAGGTTATAACGAAGGGGGACAATTAACCGAATTAGTACGGAGACGACCCTATCAATTAATACTTTTCGACGAAATTGAAAAAGCCCACCCCGATGTATTTAATATTTTATTACAAATACTTGAAGATGGCCGCCTCACTGATGGAAGTGGTAGAACAGTAAATTTCACCAATACGATTATCATAATGACAAGTAATTTAGGTACAACAGAAAACCCTAAGGATAATATTGGTTTCAAATCCTTAACAGATAACATAAGTGATAAAGAAAAATTAACAACATCAATTGAGTCTGCTTTAAAAACTACGTTCCGTCCTGAATTAATAAATAGAATTGATGAAATTGTCATATTCAACAAACTTAATGAAGAGCAAATGGGCGAAATAATACAACTGATCATAAACGAAGTTAATAGTCGACTAGAAGAACAGGAGATTTCAATTATATTATCTAAATCTGCCACTAAATGGTTAGTAGAAAATGGATTTGATAAAGATTATGGTGCTAGACCATTAAGAAGAATTATTCAACGTAAAATAGAAAATCCTTTGTCCAAAGAAATACTTTTGCATAATTATACAAAAGGCGATCAAATAAAGGTAGATATAAAAAATGGATCTCTCACATTTTCAAAAAATGGTGTTGAAAAATCACGAAAAAATAAACGTGTGAAGCAGTTAGTTCATTAATTTGAAAAAACACTCGACCTATTGACAAAAATGTAATAGAATATTACCTTTGTGGCTCTGATATCATCAAACCTATAATATAATCAGAAGCTTCTTCTCTTGGAGGAATCAAGAAAAATGGAATATGCAGTAGTAAAAACCGGAGGAAAACAATACAAAGTATCACCAGGTGATATTCTGGATGTTGACCGTATAAATGAAATATCTGAAGGAGAAAATGTTACTTTAGATAGTGTTTTATTAATGTGTGATTCTAAAGGGCAATTAACTTATGGAGATCCTGTAATCAAGGGTGCGAAGGTAACTGGTACAGTTGAAAAACATTTGCGAGGCGATAAAATTATTGTATTTAGATTCAAAAATAAAACTAGAGCTGGTACAAAAACTGGTCATAGACAAGAGTTAACTCGTATTAAAATTGATAAATTAACAAAACGTCAAGCAAGAACACAAAAACCTAAGGCAGAAGAATCCGTAGAAGCTCCTTCTAAGCCACGTACACGCAAGACTAAACCTAAGACAGAAACAACATCGGAGAACTAAATGGCACATAAAAAAGGTGGCGGTAGTAGTAAAAATGGTCGTGATAGTAATTCACAACGATTAGGTGTGAAAAAATATGGCGGTAATCAGGTATCTGCGGGAACAATTTTAGTACGGCAAAGAGGTACTAAGATTAGACCTGGGGTCAATGTAGGTATGGGTAGAGATTTTACTCTATATGCTAAAATTGACGGTGAAGTCGTATATGATCATGCTACCAAATTACGAAAAAGAGTTAATATACAAGCAAACTAAATTATTATGAAACAAGATATTCATCCAACATATTATAACAATGCTAAAATAGTCTGCGCTTGTGGTGTAACCACTATAACTGGAAGCACTAAAGAAGAAGTCCGTGTTGAAATATGTAGTTCATGTCATCCGTTTTATACCGGAGAACAACGTATTGTGGATACTGAAGGACGAGTTGAAAGACTTAAGAGAAGATACGGTATTTAATCCAATTTACGCCGTTGTATCTATTATAGAATGAACTCAAAACAAATCGATACAAAACCACCAGAACAAACTTTTTTCTATGGCGGACAAGCTCTTATCGAAGGAGTAATGATTCGTGGCAATAATAATTTATCAGTTTCGGTAAGAAAACCTGATGGAAATATTGAATCAAGAACATCCGTAATTAGTCAAATCTTTACAGGGCCTTTGAAAAAAATCCCGTTTGTAAGAGGATCTTTAGTTTTAATTGAGACAATGTTTCTTGGAATAAAATCTTTGATTTACTCTGCGAATGTTAGTGCAGGAGAAGAAGAAGAAGAAATTGGTAACGTAGGGGTTGCAATAAGTTTAAGCATTTCCTTAGCATTTACCATCCTGGTTTTTTTTGTTTTACCATTATTAGCCGTACATTTTTTAGATAGTACTATTTTAAGTGCTCAAACACCAATAATATCTTTTATAAGTAATTTAATTGAAGGAATAATTAGACTAACCTTCTTCATTTTATATATATGGTTGATTGGTTTTATGCCTGACATAAAAAGAGTATTTCAATATCATGGTGCTGAGCATATGACTGTAAAAGCTTATGAAGCAAATCTGCCTCTAGAAATACCAAATATACGTCAATTCTCTACTGCTCACCCAAGATGTGGAACAGCATTTTTATTACTTGTAATGATCATCTCTGTTATAACTTTTGCTTTTCTAGGAAGACCTGATTTATGGCTTAGAATAATTTCCAGAATAGTGTTAATTCCTGTCATAGCAGGAATTGCATATGAAACTTTACGATTTACTGGCAAGCATAGTAATAACATTTTTGTAAAATGGTTAATAATTCCGAATATGGCCTTACAAAAATTAACTACTAAACAACCCGATGATGATCAAATAGAAATAGCTATAGATGCTATGGAAAATGCTATTAAAGCTGATCAAAAGGATTTAGCTGAAATCGATGAATAACTTTCGTATTCGTATAGTATTTGTTACAATATTTATGAGGGAAGAAAATTGATTACCACAAATAAAAAGATTTATTTTTCAGTCACAGTTTTAATTTTAACTATAATTTATTTTGTAATATTAGCCTTTGATAGTTCTACGGTGTTTTACTACAAAATTGATGAATTATCAAAAGCAAATATCAAATCTACAGAAACCATAAGAGTAGTAGGCACATTAGTTGATAATTCATTTGACCGTGAAAAAGATTCAACCACTGCGGTATTCAGTATTCAAAGTGAAGATGGTACTAATATGTTAACTGCCCATTATGAAGGGGTGGTACCAGAGCTTTTCTTTAATGAACAATCCGAAATAGTTCTTGAAGGGAACTTACTAGAACATACTAATTTGAACGACGCTGTTTTTGACGCTGAAAATATTATTGTTAAATGTCCTTCAAAATATGAAGAAGCCGACGCGGAAAAAACTCAAGTTTTATAGTTCTTAGCTATTATTAAAAATCGTAATCTGAAAGTAGTTGAGCTACGTCTCGAGATTTAACACTTTCAGTTATCCTATTTGTTTCCGCTGTTAGTGAAGGACGCGTTTTATCTTCGTAAATTATTCCAACAGGAATTCCTGGTGAATTAATGAGCTCCTCTGCTGCTAATCGATCCGTTCTATCATATTCCTCAGGGATATCATACATAAGCCCAGGTACGCCTTTTTTTGCATTCCCCTTAAGGATTTCATATGTATCATTGTAAGTCGTACATGGGGATTGAACGTGAACAACTGCAAACCCAGGATGCTCCATACCAGCTTGAATTAATTTTGCTAAATCACGTGGCTTGCTAGAATAACCAGAGGCTATAAAACTTGCGCCTATTGTCAAATAATACTTTAATGGATGAATTTTATCCTCAATTTTGCCATAAGGGGTTGATGTAGTTTTTACACCATAATCTGTAGTTGGAGAACTCTGACCTTTGGTCAAGCCATAAACGCCATTATCCATTACAACTGAACAAATATCTAAATTTCGAGTAGCCTGAGGAGCAATATGTTCCATGCCTATACTTAAAAAGTCTCCATCACCTGCTACTGTTAAGACATTCAAATCAGGATTAGCCATTTTTACTCCAAAAGCAATAGGCAAAGATCGTCCATGTATCCCATGTAATCCAAATGGTTGAGGATCTTCCAATAGATGAACTAAATTTCCAGAGCAACCAATGCCGGCAACTACTACAGTATTTTCTATTATCTCTTCTGTTTCCTTAATACGGTCATTTAGAGCAAACTCAACAGCCCTTCGAACACCGAAGTCGCCACACCCTGGACACCACGCAAAATCATATTCAGGATTCTTCTTACTCAATTTATCACCGCCTTATTTGTTTGATTTACTAAATCATTAATGCTCGAAACCAAATCTACAACCTTAAATGGGAGACCGGTATATTGTGTTATAGATTTTGCTTTTACTCCATAGGATCGTAATATGGAGGAAAACTGACCTTGATAATTTAATTCAGGAACTATAACTAAATCTTTTGATCGTAATTTTATTAGTAAGTCTTCTGGAAGTGGATTTAGATACATAGTGTAAAGCCATCCAACATCCAAACCAGAATCTCTTAATTGATTATAAGCTTCCCGAACTGAACCTTTTGAACCACCCCATGGCATTAAAACAATAGAGGAATTAGCATTTTCTTCTTCGAAATCTCCATCTTTCAAAAGATTTAATTTACTAAATCGACGTTCTGTCATTTGTATATGCCGACTTGGTAGATGTGTGGTATCACCCATTGAATCATGTTCGCTTCCGTTTGCTATATAAGAACCAGGTTTACCCGGAATTGGCATAGGTGATAATTCAAAACCATCATATCTCAAGTAGCCATTGTTACCTTCATATACAATTCTATTCTCTACATTTACAGTATCCAAATCAGGTTTCTTTATATTCTGTACTCTTTCAGCTAAAGACATTTCAGTCAATAATATTACTGGTCCTTGATAACGTTCAGCCCAATTTAAAGACATGACACCTGCAGTAAAACACTCTTCGACATTACCTGGTGCAATAACTGGTAAAGATACATCTCCATGAGCAGGATTAATTGCAGAAAACAAATCAGATTGCTCAGTTTTGGTAGGAAGACCTGTAGCAGGACCGCCTCTTTGAACATCAACTACTACTAAAGGTAATTCAGCCATCCACGCTAAGCCTAATCCTTCACTCATTAATGAAAACCCAGGTCCAGCAGTTGCTGTCATTGATTTTTTTCCAGCATAACCACCACCAAGAATAGCATTGATTGATTCTATTTCTGAACTTGCTTGATAAACAAATTTTCCTTCTTGAACCAAATTTCTTTCCATGTATAACAAAATAGTTGTAGCCGGTGAAATTGGATATCCCACATAAAAGTTCAATCCAGCTCGAATAGCTCCTAAAGATATCGCATCATTTCCTTTCATCATGGACTGCTTATAATCTGGAGGATTAGGTGAATCTAATTCCCCTAAATTGAATGGACTCTCGGAGGCTTTTTCTATACCAAAATCTATTGCTCTAAAGTTAGCATCAACGATTTCTTGGCCTCTTGATAAATATCTTTTCTCAATAAATTCCTGTAAATATTTCACTGGCATATCTACTAAGGAGGCTAAAGCACCCATCATAACCATATTTGCAGTCCTTGCATCGCCTGCTTCTTTAGCTAGATCATCAAATGGCATACCAATAGCTTTTTCATTACCAGATGGAGTGAATGATGAATCATATAATATAATTCCGTCTGCTGCCACTTCACCTTTATGTGTTTCATATGCCTCTTCATTTAAGGCAACCAAAACATTTAATTCATCTCCAGGGCTTAAAACAGGTGAGGTCGAAATTCTAGCCTGAGTATAAGTTGGACCTCCCATAATTTGTGATGGAAAAGTTGCAAAAGTAAGAGAATGATATCCAACTTCTGAAGCAATTCTTGCTAATGCTTCTGATGCTGTTACTACTCCCTGACCTCCTTCACCTGCAAATCGAACAACAAAATCTTGTCTTTTAGACATGTATCTCCCCATAGGAACACGTTGTAATTTATTAAATAGTCTTATAATTAGCTTTAATTTTATAGGACAAAAAGGGCATTGCTGAGCTACTATATTGACCATAAAAACTTTAGCACTGTAATCTATTTACTGTCAATATAAGATTGATTAAAACACATATATAAATTGGTATTTTTTTCTTTTTATGAAAAATTTAAATTCTGAATTAATATCTAGAATTAAAGAACACGGTCCAATAACATTTAAAAATTATATGGATCTTTGTTTGTATTGGCCAAAAGGTGGATTTTATACTTCGGATAATGTCATTATTAATGATGACTATTACACATCACCTATGGCCCATCCTGTTTTTGGTGCTTTATTATCCATGTATTTAGAATCTATATGGAATAGTAATATATTTCAAGAAAAGTTAAACATACTAGAAATTGGAGCAGGTAATTATCAATTAGCAAATGATATTACAAACTATTCAAAAAATTTATCAGCTGACTATTACCAATCTCTAGAATATATAACTATAGACTTGAGAAAACCAGAGAAAAATAACAATCATAACTTTAGCCCAATAATTAGCGATACCATACCATTTGATAAATTTTCAGGGGTTATAATTCTTAATGAGGTTTTTGATGCTTTACCTTTCCATCGTGTAATAAATATAAATAATCAAATAAAAGAGATATATGTTGATTATAAAGACGAGAATTTTTTTGAAACTTATGGTTCTGTTTCGTCAGATAAAATATTTGAATTTCTTGCCGAGCATAATATTACTCTTGAACAAAATCAAATTTTCGAAATTTCATTACAAAGTGCTGAATATCTAAAAAATATTGCCTCAATTTTGGATACGGGCGTTGTTATAAACATAGATTATGGAGATACATCAGAAAACTTACTCTCTAAATTTAAAAAAGGGTCACTTTCCTGTTATTATCAGCACACTATGTCACAAAACCCATTTTTACATCCTGGTAAACAAGATATTACGTGTCATGTTAATTTTTCAGCACTAATAAACGAAGCTAGAAAAAATAACTTAGAAACAAATAATTTAATATCACAACGGGAGTTTTTATACGAACGAGGTTTTCAAAACTTATTTGTTAAATTGAGAGATTTGTCTCTCAATCAAACCGAAATGAATGCAAACAGAATGGGTATGCTTAACCTTGTAGACCCAAATAGTTTGGGTAATTTTAAAACCCTAATCCTCTCCAAAAATATAAACCTTAACAATAGCGATTTTAAACCTCAACAAAACGATCTGATGGATAAATACCCAGTACCACTTCTAGAGGATCATCATATTAACTTGTTTGGTGCGAAATATCCTGATCAAGCACAAAATTGGAATGATTTATTTAAAATTAATTAGAAGTATCTTTATCCAATGTATCTTTAATATCTTCAATCTTTCGATTGATAACTAATAAATATGCAAAGTACACAAGCCATGTTATCGCAAAAACCGCAAATAAATAATTCATTGAAACCTCTTAATTAGTAATTTAGTTGATCAATTCTTCTAGGACTCTTAACTGAAATCTCCTAACAAGTAAAAATATTCCAAGTATAGTAAAGGCAAAAGTTGAATATATAAGTATAAAACCCATAGAAGCAGTGAGACCTGCATCCGATTCTTTCAAAGGCCCAATTATCATTTCGGGATGAACAGTTCTCCACCATACAGATGCCATATAAACTATAGGAACATTAATGAATGAAATAATTCCCAATACAGAGGCATATGTTGCTCCCTGCCTTATATTAGAAGCATATGCACGTAGCATTAAATATCCAATATACATTAACCACATAATCAATGAAGTAGTAAGTTTTGGATCCCAAGTCCACCAAACCCCCCAAACAGGTTTAGCCCAAATAGCGCCACTAATAACCATAATGGTTGTGGTTATTACTCCAATTTCACCGGCAGATTGACCAAAATAGTCCCAACGAATATTTTTTGTTATTAAATACATTATTGAAGCAACAAAAACAAAAAAGAAAAACAGAAAACCAACCCAAGCATTTGGAACATGAATATATAAAATCTTCTGAACATGCCCCATAATAACTTCTGTTGGAGCAAATAAGGTTATTAGAGCAATATCTAATAAAATAATTGCTGCAGTGATTATCAGATAATAACTAGATTTAATTTTCATATGTCTTCAAATGGTAAATTAATAATCTTTCATAACATAAGTAAATAAAAACGAACATACTATACTAAACATTATATCAATAACTGCTAGTAATTGTATCCATTTGTTGTATTCGGTCCATGTTTCTCCTCTTAAAACTGAACTTGTTACTTCAATAGCAGCAAGTAACATCGGGAATATTAAAGGGAATAATAGTATCGGTAAAAGGGTTTCTCTAACTCCTGTATTTGAAGTCATAGACCCAATAATTGTACCTATAACTGAAATTCCTAGTGTTGCTAATACTGCAACGAGGATAATGGAAGTATGTATAATATTTAAATTAAAAATGATAGTAAAAATAGGAAAGATTAATATTTCTAAAATTATCATAAACAAAAAAAGAGTAGTAACCTTACCTAAAAATAAAATATCTCTAGAAATGGGCAGGAGTAGTAAGGCTTCAAAATTCCCACTATCTCTCTCTCGAGATAAAAATCTATTAAGTCCTAAAACTGAAGTAAAAAAAATTGTAACCCATAATATTCCTGGAAGAACGCGAATATATGAATCTCTTGATACATCAATAGATATATTAAATATTACAACACACGTAAAAGAAAAAATTATTGTTAGGAGAAGTAATTCTTTACGTTGTAACTCAACCTTAATATCCTTTGCCGAAATGTACCATATATATAAAAAATAGTTTTTCATAATACACTTTCGTTTATTGATTTATATTTATCAATTAACTCAGGAAATTCATCTTTGCTATGTGCCTGAAATTCTATTTTCCCTGACTGCAAAATACCTATAGTATTAGCTACAGATAATGCGAAATCACTATTGTGTGTCGTCAAAAACACTGTCATATTCCCATTAATAACGTTAGGAAAAAATTGCTCAGTTAAGTTATCAATAGAATTCACATCTAACCCAGCATCCGGTTCGTCCATAATCAATATCGATGGGCTACTCATCATCGCTTTCATAATAGAGAGTCTCTTTTGTTCACCATGAGATAATTTACCTACTTTTTGATTGATCAAATGTGAAAGATTTAAAATTCTAGACAGATATTCAAATTGTTCATCAAAATCAATATGTGGATAAAATTTACTGAAAAATCGTAAATTTTCAAAAGCAGTTAAATCTGCATAAAGAAGAGAATTATGACCAACATATCCCATAATTGTCCGGATTTGCTCTGCATGATTAGATGAATTATAGCCATTAATAATCACCTCTCCTTGATCTGGAGAATACAAAGTGGTTAATAATTTAACTAAAGTTGTTTTACCTGAGCCGTTAGAGCCTAAAAGCACATATCTTTCAGAAGCCCTTACTGATAAAAAACAATCATTTAAAATAGGATTAGAACCAAATGATTTCGTTACATTGTTAATTTCGATCGAATTTTTCTCTATCAATTGCTATACTTTCTAAAATTTAAATTATAAATAGAATACAACAATAAGCCATTACATCCTATTCTATCAAAGGACAATTAAAATGTATCAAAATAATGAAAAAACTAATATGGAAACACGAGATGATGTCTCAGTTTATAGAACACCTCCTGGTCAAAAATTAACAGAAAAATTTCCTGTACTTACATATGGTGACATACCTCAAATCCCATTAACAGAATGGTCTTTTACTATTGATGGTTTAGTTAATAACAAAATTACCTTCAATTGGGAAGAAATAATGTCATTCAAACAAACTATACTAACTAAAGATTTCCATTGTGTAACTCAATGGAGTCGCCTAGATAATTTATGGGAAGGGATTAGAGTAAAAGATCTAATAGGAAAAAATAATCTAAAATCTAACGCTAAATATGCATTAATTTATTGTTATGGAGGGTATACAACAAATCTTCCATCTGAAGTATTACTAGAAGATGACGTCTTATTAGCACATAAACATGATGGAGATAGTCTATCACCAGAACACGGAGGACCTATGCGCTTAGTAGTCCCTAAATTATATGCATGGAAAAGCGCTAAGTGGATTAAAGGTATTAATTTTATTGAAAACGAAGAATTAGGATTTTGGGAAAATTTAGGATATCACTCTTATGGTGATCCATGGAAAGAACAAAGATTTAAATTTTAAATCATCCCAGTTATAATAGCTTGGATTAGAAATTTTAATATAATATCTGGAAAACATTATGAAGATAAAACTGTTACTAATATCTTTGATGCTAGTAAGTGGTTTAACCGCTTGCTCAAACGAAAGTAAAGATGCTGTACAAAACATACGCCAAAAAGTAGGTGATGCAATTGCCGGAGAAGTTACTCCTACTCCTACCCCTACTTCTATACCTGAATCTACTCCAACTAGTGAACCTACTGCTACACCTAAACCTATAGAAACGCCAGACCCTACAGCCACCCCGGAGCCTACACCTACTCCTGAACCAGAAACATGTGCTCCTGGTAAATGTAGCAACAATCCTGTAAATGAACCATTATCAGTAACTTTTGATGAAGATGGTTTTTACACCAAACTAATATACGGAACCTCAGACTTCACTCTAAAAATCAATAATATCGGTTCTGTAATGCTTTCTATAGAAGTCACGCCAAAACTTCCTGGGACTAATACCACAATCGTAGTGGATCCAAATGAAGTTGAAAGTATTAGTTTAAATGAATCAAAACAAGCACCAGAATATAATGGAAATATAACATTAAATGGGTCATGGGATATATCGGGCTCAGGTGCACAATCACAGTCAATAAAAATCAGAATTGTAGATTGATTATACCTTGACATACACCATATCAAGGATTATTATATTTTGTATATAAAACATACGAAGTATAATGCGAAATTCCATAAAAAATAAATCCAAAATTGAGCGTCTTGATTTACGTGATATAAATGAAGCAGAAACACGCAGAGTCAACAAAAACAATTCTTTAAGAAACGATAGTAAAAACACACAAGATATGGAAGGTGTGTATATTATTAGTGTAGCAGCAAAGATTTTGGCTATGCATCCACAAACTTTGCGAAAATATGAACGAGCTGGCCTGATCTCTCCTACTAGAACAATAGGAATGCTACGATTGTATTCTACCCACGATATTAATAAAATTAGATTAATTAAATATTTGGTAGATGATATAGGAATGAATCTATCTGGAGTTGAATTCATTTTAAATACTTTTCAAGAATTAGAAAAAGCAAAAGAGTATATTAATAATATTGTCGAATCTTTTGAGAATTCTGAATTTGAATCACATCTTAAAAAAATACATAATTTGATAAATAATCCGTTTATTAACATCAAACATAAAACTGGTAAGTATTATGAATAATCCTGAAGAAAATAATGAAGAGGTTTCTGAAATAGATAACGGAAAAACTATAACTGATGAAATAGATACCGTTATCAATGAAAGAGACCAATATAAGAATATTGCACAACGAGCTCAAGCAGATCTTATAAATTATAAAAATCGAGTTGCTGAAGAACGTGAAGCAACCTATGTCATGATAGTTTCTAGATTTGTATCAAACTTATTACCAATTATTGATAATTTTAATCGAGCAATAAGTAGTATGCCCGATGATAATTCTTGGTACCAAGGTGTAATAATGATAGAAAAAAGTTTGAATGAACTTGTTGAATCTGAAGGAATATCACAAACAGCAAAACCTGGGATGGATTTTGATCCAAAATATCATGAAGCAATAATGACTATTGAAGATGAAACAAAAAATGAAGGTACCATTGCTGATATAATTGCACAAGGATATGAACTAAAAGGTAGGATCATTAGACCTGCCCAAGTAACTGTAATTAGAAATGTTAATAATGTTAATAACGAAAAAGAAGATATTGATGTAGAAAGTCAAAATAATTCTAGCGAAACAGAAGGAGATAACAATGGCTAAAATTATAGGAATCGATCTTGGAACAACAAACTCATGTGCAGCTGTTATGGAAGGTGGTGAGCCTACTGTTCTAGAAAATAGCGAAGGTGGAAGAACTACTCCTTCAGTAGTTGGGGTAAATGTAAAAAGTGATGAAAGATATGTTGGGCAAGCTGCTAAAAGGCAGGCTGTTACTAACCCTGAAAACACAGTCTTTTCAATAAAACGATTTATGGGAAGGAAACATACCGAAACAAAATCTGAGTCAAGTCAATATCCATATGAATTAAAGGCCTCCAAAAATGGGGATGTATCTGTGGTACTCGGAGAAAAACCTATGTCACCACCAGAAGTTTCAGCTATGGTTCTAAGAAAAATAAAAGAAGACGCAGAATCAAAATTAGGAGAAACAATTACGCAGGCAGTAATTACAGTACCAGCATATTTTAATGATAGTCAAAGAAATGCAACAAAAGATGCAGGTAAAATTGCCGGATTAGAGGTTTTGCGAATAATAAATGAACCTACTGCTGCAGCCTTAGCCTACGGCCTGGACAAACAAGGAGATCAAACTATTGCAGTTTATGACCTTGGTGGTGGTACCTTTGATATATCTATATTACAAATTGGAGAAGGTGTATTCGAAGTAAAAGCCACTAATGGAGATACACATTTGGGTGGAGATGATTTTGATCAAAGAATCATTAATTGGATAATCGAAGAATTTAAAAAAGACCAAGGAATTGATTTACAGAATGATAACATGGCTTTACAGCGACTAAAAGAAGCTGCAGAAAAAGCAAAAATCGAATTATCCAATGTAATGCAAAGTGAAATCAACCTTCCTTTTATTACAGCTGACTCCTCTGGCCCTAAACATTTAGCTATGAGTCTAACTAGATCTAAATTAGAACAACTAGTTGACGATTTAATAACCAAAACTGTGGAACCATGTAAAAAAGCTATTGAAGATGCTGGAATTAAAGCTAGTGATATTAATGAAGTAATATTGGTTGGTGGAATGACACGTATGCCCTCTGTACAGGATAAAGTAAAAGAACTGTTTGAAAAAGAGCCTCATAAAGGTGTAAACCCAGACGAGGTAGTTGCAATTGGCGCAGCAATACAAGCAGGGGTTTTACAAGGGGATGTTAGAGATGTACTTCTTTTAGATGTCACACCTCTTTCTCTTGGAATAGAGACTTTGGGTGGCGTAATGACTCCATTAATACCTCGAAATACTACAATTCCAACTGCTAAAAGTGAAGTTTTCAGTACTGCTGCAGATAATCAAGATAAAGTTGAAATACATGTTTTACAAGGTGAAAGAAGTATGGCAACAGAAAATAATTCTATAGGTAAATTTGTACTCGACGGAATTCTACCAGCTCCAAGAGGAATACCTCAAATCGAAGTCACTTTTGATCTTGATGCAAACGGAATATTAAATGTTTCTGCAAAAGATAAAGGTACTGGTAAAGAACAAAAGATTACTATCACTGCAAGTTCAGGTTTATCACAAGAAGATGTTGAAAAGTTGGTTCAAGAAGCTGAGGCAAATGCTGATGATGATAGAAAGAAAAAAGAATCTGTTGAAACAAGAAATTTAGCAGACAATCTAATCTATACTACTGAAAAAACACTCGCTGAAAATAGTGATAAAGTACCAGAAGAGCTTAAAACACAAATTGAATCAAAAGTAGCAACATTGAAGGAAGCCCTTGAAAGCGATGATGATGAATCTATTAAATCATCCTTAGATGATTTACAACAAACATTACAAGAATTAGGGAATGCTGTTTACAGTCAAGAATCTGAAAATCCTAATAATGAGACTGAAGAAGGTACAAAATCTGATGATGATGAAACTGTAGAAGGTGAGTATAGAGAAGTTTAGGAATATCAAAAAGGAGACATTATGGTAATGGGAACTCTTATACTTGGTGAGAATTATCAAACTGAGTCCGGAGAAAACTCGAAAATAAATGAAATACTGTTTTCAACAAAAGATAAATCAATAATTGGTATCAATGTAAGGATTAATAAATCAGTACCGAATTTATTTATACCACTTAAAGAGTCAATAGATAACAAAAAAGCTAACCAAAAAGGAATGATTCATTTTTCAAAAAAGACGATTGTTCGCACAAATGATAATACAAAATCTCAGCTTTTTGGCTTAATGGTTGATAAAAGCACCTTCAGACCAAATTATTTTTTAATTAAAGTAGGTAAGAAAATATTAAGTGTTAAACATGAACTGTTAAATAACATAACCTCAGGTGCCCCAACTATAGATTCAACAATAAACATAAACGACATTCCGATTTACTTGTCTGATGAATTAGCAACAAAGGAAGCCAATTATTCATTAGAAAGATTTTACGCATCTAATTATTCTTCAATGTCGAATGTCAAAGTAGAAGTGATTTCCGGAATTGCGCATTTATCTGGAACGTGCCAATTTAATGAACAAAGCATTTCCATAGAAAATTTTATGAAGAAAATTGAAGGGGTCTTAGCAGTTAAAAATGATATCGTTAGTGATTCTGAACTCGAAATTACTATTGCAAAAAAATTAGCAGATGCCAGTATTTTTCAAGACGGATTTGTTTCTATTAGAATTTTCAACAATAAAATTTCTTTAAAAGGAAATTTGGGATCTCAAAAGAATATAGACAAAGTTCAATCTATAATTGAGGAATTTGAATCAATAAAACTAATTGAAAATAATATTAAACTGAAAAGTTGAAGTGATTTTTTTAATAAAATAGTGTATTTTTATTGAAGTATTATTTTAGGTCAGTTATTTCATTCCTAAATTTCATGAGAGGGTATTGAATTGAACTATAGCATCGATGGAAATTCTATAATTGTTCCTGAAGTAGTTGTTCAAAGATTACCTCATTATCTTAATATATTAAGTATCCTACAAATTGAAAAAACAAAAATTGTAAGTTCTGAACAATTAGGATACTTAGCACAAATTACCCCTGCTCAAATTAGAAAAGATTTAAGTTACTTTGGAAAATTTGGTAAACAAGGTAAAGGATATTCAGTAAATATTCTTGTAAAAAGATTACGAGAAATCCTAGGAGTAAATCTACAGTGGGAGGTTTGCTTAATAGGTGTTGGAAGACTAGGAAGAGCACTATTAAGCTATCCTGGTTTTGCACCAGAAGGTTTTAATATAATAGCTGCATTTGATTCAGATCTCAAACAAATAGGTCAACAGATAGGTAAAATAAAAATAAAAAATATTGTAGAAATCGAGGAGTTTTTACAAAGTAGCAGTATTCAAATTGCAATCGTTGCAGTACCAGCAAGTGTGACAAAAGATATATTAAATCAACTTTATCACTCAGGAATCAAAGCTGTTTTAAATTACGCACCATTTACTCCACTCGATCACAAAGATATGATTATACGAAATATTGATCCAGTAGCGTCGCTACAATCACTAACTTACCATTTAAAAGAGAACAATTAAGAAACAGAAGGGGGTCTATTTGAAGATCTTCTTTTTTGAACAATTTTCAAACGTACTTGGTCTCTTCGAATGGATGCAACAGCATTAGCTAAGTCGATATCTGACTGACTGTTACTTATTTCCTCTTCGGCTTGTTTTATTGCTTCTTGTACTTTTGCTTCATCAATTTCTTCAACACGTTCAGCAGCATCAGCTAAAATAGTCACATGATTACCTAATACTTCGATAAATCCACCAGATAGATATAAATAAGTATCTTCTGATCCATCTTGAATAATTCGAACCTCTCCGGGCTGAAGAGATGTCAGTAAAGGTGCATGGTTATCAAGTATGGCAATTTCACCTTCAATACTTGGTGCAACAACTCCACGTACATCATCAGAATAAATATTTTTTTCTGCTGAAACAATCTCTAATTTCATTGAGAAGATTTCTCCTATTTATAATTTAACTATTAGCCGAAGCCCTAGCTTCTTCAATATCGCCAACCATGTAAAAGGCCTGTTCAGGCAAATCGTCATGTTTACCTTCTAATATTTCTTTGAAACCACGTATAGTATCTTGAATTGGAACGTATCGGCCTTCTCGACCAGTAAACTGAGTAGCAACAAAAAATGGTTGTGAGAAAAATCTTTGCAACTTTCGTGCTCTTGAAACTGTTAGTTTATCTTCTTCAGATAATTCTTCCATACCTAAAATTGCAATCACATCTTGCAAATCTTTATATCTTTGTAAGTATTCTTGTACACCACGAGCTACTTGATAATGTTCTTCTCCAACAATTAATGGATCAAGAATTCTAGAGTTAGATGCTAATGGATCTACTGCTGGATATATACCTTGTTCAGAAATTGCCCTATCAAGAGAGATGTTAGCATCTAAATGGCCAAATGTAGTAGATACACCGGGATCAGTATAGTCATCAGCAGGAACATAGACCGCTTGAAAAGATGTAATTGAACCATTTTTAGTCGATGTAATTCGTTCCTGTAAAGCTCCCATTTCTGTAGCTAATGTTGGTTGATATCCAACAGCTGAAGGCATTCTACCCAAAAGCGCTGATACTTCCATACCTGCCAATGTATATCTAAATATGTTATCAATGAACAGCAAAACATCCTGATTTTGTTGATCTCTAAAATATTCAGCCATAGTCAAACCTGTTAGGCTAATTCTATATCTAACTCCTGGTGGTTCATTCATTTGTCCAAAAACCAGTGCTGTATTTTGCAATACACCCGATTCTTCCATTTCATTCCAAAGGTCATTTCCTTCCCTAGATCTCTCACCCACACCTGCAAATACTGAATAGCCTTTGTGAACCTGAGCAATATTTCGAATTAACTCCATGATAATAACTGTTTTACCAGTCCCTGCACCACCAAAGGCTCCAATTTTACCACCTTTAGTAAACGGAGCAATCAGATCAATAACCTTTACTCCTGTTTCAAGCATTTCAGTGCTAGAACTTTGATCTTCAAAGCTTGGAGCAGGTCTATGAATAGGCCAATGCTCTTCTGCAGTAACCTCTCCGATATTATCAAGTGCCTTTCCTGTAACATTAAATAATCGTCCTAATGAACCATCACCAACAGGTACAGCAATAGGTTGTCCTGTATCATTAACTTCCATACCTCTGGCAAGACCTTCAGTTGCACCCATTGCTAAACAACGAACCCAATTATTACCTACATGTTGTTCTACTTCTAAAACTAATTCTTCTCCATTGTGCTGAAGAGTTAAAGCATTGTAAATTTCAGGAAGATTATCAGGGGGAAATTCTACGTCTACAACCGTTCCGATAATTTGTACTATTTTACCTTTATTTTCTGCCATTTCATTCCGCCTTTTTGTAATTAATTTAGAGCAGCAACTCCGCCCACTATATCTAATAGTTCTGTAGTAATAGCTTCTTGCCTTACTTTATTCATGAGTAATGTTAATGAGTCAATCATATCATTAGCACTATCAGTAGCATTTCTCATCGCAACCATTCGTGATGAATGTTCACATGCTCTTGATTCTAATAATGCATGATATATTTCTGTCTCAATATATCGTGGTAAAAGCAGTTCCATCAGATCAATACTTGATGGTTCATATATATATCCAACCGTTTCATTACTTGATAATTCTGATGGTATTACTGGTAAAAGTTGTTTAATAATAGGAGTTTGTAATGTTACATTGATAAACTGAGGGTAACTTAATACAACCTTATCTATACTTCCGTCCATATATCCATCTATAACAAGCTTGGCAATTGGCATAATATCTTCAACGGTCGCCTTGTCAGGTAAATCTGTAAAAACAGCCATAGGTTGGTTACCAGTCCGTGTAAGAAAATCTCTTCCTTTTTTTCCCACTGCGACGCTAGTAATTGTTGAACTTTCATTAAGAATAAAATCGCCACAAGATCTATTCAGATTACCAGGTAGTCCTCCACAAAGGCCTCGATCCGGAGTCATGTGAATCACAGCAGTGTTAGTAATATCACGTTCAATCAACAATGGGTGAATTTGTTCTCCTTCAGCCGGTTGCGCTGCAAGATCAGATAAAACATTTTCTATTTTTTCAGCATAAGGTCTACCTGCAAGAGTGGCAAGTTGAGCAAAACGCATTTTAGATGCTGCTATCATTTGCATAGCTTTAGTTATTTTTGCTGTACTTTGAACACTTCTTATTCTTCTTCTAATTGTTCTTACATTTGCCATATGATTCCTACACTATTTTAAGCTAGTTGAACTTTATTAAACGCCTCAATTGCTTCTTTTAATTTAGTCTCAGTTTCTTCATTTATATCTGCATTTGTACTGATACTTTCTAAAATTTCACTATGATTGGATGACATAAAAGCAATAAAATTACTTTCCCATTGTTTCACAGTATCAACTGGAACTTGATCCATGAATCCGTTAATTGCAGCATATAAAACCACAACCTGATTGTTCATTGGTAGTGGTACATATTGTGCTTGTTTTAATACTTCACTAATCCTTTGTCCACGTTCTAGACGTGTCCTTGTAGCATCATCAAGATCATCTGTACCAAATTGAGCAAATGTTACTAATTCTCTATACTGAGCTAGATCTAGTCTTAATTGACCCGCAACTTTACGCATTGCTCGAGTTTGGGCAGAACCACCTACTCTTGAAACTGATAAACCTACATTTACCGCAGGTCTAGTACCAGAGTTAAACAAGTCTGTTTCAAGATAAATTTGT
>CEQU01006241.1_pt1 | contig 25912 bp, 31 predicted proteins | sample 531031 | NCBI WGS metagenome assembly CEQU01 (sample SAMEA2621216, study PRJEB7988) | marine metagenome | isolation source: saline water (ENVO:00002010), including
GCAGGGCTACCTGACGGTTAGTCGTCTGAACGATAAGTACTAAGTTTGTTGCAAGCATAAAAAAGGGGCCTCGGCCCCTTTTTTGTTGTTAGCACTTACGCCTTAAGATACTCACGGATCACGTAATGCAGGATGCCGCCGTGCTCGTAATAAGTAAATTCATTGGCGGTATCAATACGCACCGTTAAATCAACAGTCAGAGTGCTGCCGTCAACCTTGGTAACAGTCATCTGCGTGCTTTTCTGACCGCGTTCCACCGGTTCGATAGAGAACCGTTCATTGCCCTCCAGACCTAAGGATTCGGCACTGTCACCGTCGCTAAACTGCAGTGGTAAAATCCCCATACCAATCAGGTTGGAGCGGTGAATACGCTCAAAGCTTTCGGCAATTACTGCCTTAACGCCCATCAGTGACGGCCCTTTGGCAGCCCAGTCACGGCTGGAACCGGTACCGTATTCCTTACCACCGATAACAATGGCCGGCACCTTTTCTTCCTTATAGCGCATGGCAGCATGGTAAATCGACATGGCATCACCACTTGGGAAATGCGTGGTAGCACTGCCACTGGTGCCCGGCGCCAGCTGGTTTTTCAGGCGTACATTAGCAAAGGTACCGCGCATCATCACTTCATGATTACCCCGGCGTGAGCCATAGGAGTTAAAGTGCTCCGGCGTCACTCCCAATTCCTGCAGGTACTCACCTGCGGGGCTGTCCGGTGCAATAGCACCTGCCGGTGAGATATGGTCGGTAGTGATTGAATCCCCCACTTTTACCAGACAACGGGCGTCTTTAATGGCAACAATAGGATCCGGCGTGGTCGACATCGTTTCAAAAAACGGCGGATGTTCAATGTAAGTAGAGTCCGGCCAGTCATACACAGAAGTATCAGAGACTTCCAGATCATTCCAAACACCGCTGCCTTTAAACACGTCGGCGTATTTGGCTTTAAACAGTTCGCCCGACACATTGTCTTTAATATATTGCTGAACCTCTTCAGGCGTTGGCCACAGATCTTTAAGATAAACATCGCTGCCCTGAGAATCTTTACCAATCGGGCTGTTTGCAATATCCATTTTCATGTTACCTGCCAGCGCATAGGCAACAACCAGCGGTGGCGAAGCAAGGTAGTTAGCGGCTACATCCGGGTGGATGCGCCCCTCAAAGTTACGGTTACCCGAAAGAACTGAGGTTACCGACAGTTTGGCTTTGCGGATAGCGGTTTCGATAGCATCAGGTAATGGCCCTGAGTTACCGATACAGGTAGTACAACCATAACCCACCAAATTAAAGCCCAGCTGTTCCAGATAAGGCATCAGACCAGCGTCTTCCAGATACTGAGTGACCACCTGCGAGCCGGGTGCCAGTGAGGTTTTTACCCAGGGTTTACGGGTAAGGCCAAGTTCGGCAGCCTTCTTGGCCACCAGCCCCGCGGCAATCAGCACCGACGGGTTTGAAGTATTGGTACAGCTGGTAATAGCCGCGATCACCACCGCGCCATCTTCCAGGTTAAAGGCATTATCCCCGAGTTTCACGTAAGAGGCGTGATCTTCATCAACCACCGGCGCATCGCCGCCTTCGGCAACAAAATCGGCTTCTTCGCTAACATCAGCCACGTCGATTTGCTGCGACAACCATTCACTGTAAGCCGCTGCGGCGTTATCCAGCGCGATGCGATCCTGTGGACGTTTCGGTCCGGCAACAGACGGAACCACCTCGCCCAGATCCAGTTCGAGGGTTTCATGATACTGGGCATCCTTGCTGTTATCGTCGTGCCATAAGCCGGTTTGTTTAGCGTATGCCTCCACCAGCTCAATTTGCTGTTCATCACGGCCGGTCAGGCGCAGGTAATCCAGTGCAACATCATCAAGCGGGAAAATACCACAGGTTGCACCATACTCAGGGGCCATATTGGCAATGGTCGCGCGATCCGCGGTAGTCAGCGAACTGAGACCCGGGCCATAGAATTCAACAAATTTACCCACCACACCATGGTTACGTAACTGTTCGGTTATAGTGAGTACCATATCGGTTGCCGTCACACCGGCGGGCAATTCGCCGGTCAGTCTGAAACCGACCACACGAGGCAGCAACATCGTTACCGGCTGGCCCAGCATCGCCGCTTCCGCTTCGATACCGCCAACTCCCCAGCCCAGCACGCCAAGGCCGTTAATCATAGTGGTGTGCGAATCGGTTCCTACCAGCGTATCCGGATACACCAGGGTTTCATCGCCCTGTTCTTTGGCAAAGACGCAACGTGCCAGGTATTCAAGATTTACCTGATGCACGATACCGCGGCCCGGTGGCACCACCTTAAAATTATCGAAGGACGATTGTCCCCATTTTAAAAACTGATAGCGTTCTTTGTTACGCTCAACTTCAATGGCAGTATTTTTTTGCAGCGCGTCTGCTTCGGCAAAATGATCGACCATCACCGAATGATCAATGACCAGCTCCACCGGATTGAGCGGGTTTATCGCCTGCGCATCGCCCCCTAAACGATTAATGGCATCGCGCATGGCGGCCAGATCAACGATCGCCGGCACGCCGGTAAAATCCTGCAGGATGACCCGGGCTGGCACAAAAGAAATTTCATGGTCGTCGCCATCACTGGTATCCCACTTAGCGATGGTTTCAATGTCGGTATCACTGACAAAGTCTGTGTGCTCATGTCGTAACAGGTTTTCGAGTAAAATTTTGACACAAAAGGGCAGTCTTGCCAGATCGTACTGTTCGGAAAGCTTGTCAAAACTGATCGCAGAATAGGAATGATCATTCACCTTAAGTGGCGAATAAGTTTGGTATTTCATGTTTTACGCTTCCTTTTTCATTGCTGTGATTACTAGCCTTAAACCGTTCATGCATTTTCCTAACCAGCCAAAAATCCCATTAAATTCTTACACTTACATATTTAACAGTAGTGCATGTGAACGACTTTATGAAATTTATACGTACCCGGGTGTGTAATAAGTTCAATGCCTTCTTCCACGCTCTATTTTGCAGCAATAAATTAACATTATTTTAATAAAATAGATGCACATTGCGTTGCCCTTATGTATGCTAAATTCTGAATCAAGCCGCAACGGCCTGGATTTAACACTTTTCTGCCAATATCGAGAGTATTGGTTATGGCCCCCAGTGGAGTAATAAATGCATCCTTTAGTTAATAAACTCGGTCTGGAACCGCATCCGGAGGGCGGCTATTATCGCCAGATTTACCGCTCTGCCGCAGAAGTCTGTTCGCCTAAACACGGATTACCTCGTCCTGCCGTCACGCATATTTACTTTTTACTGCTAAAAGGTCAGGTCAGCCGCTTTCATAAAGTTTTGCATGATGAAATCTGGAACCACTATGATGGTGCGCCACTCACGCTGTTTCAATTGCACCAGCAACAGCTACATGAAAAACGCATTGGCGGACCAGAGGATGATTTGGCAACTGTGGTCCCCGGAGGCCACTATCAGGCAGCCACTAGTACCGGAGACTACTCGCTGGTAGGTTGTTCAGTTGCGCCGGGCTTTGATTTTACTGATTTCAGCTTTATTGATGAACCCTGCCAAAAGCAGTGGATAGAGCTGGCACATCCTCATTTGAGTAAATTTATCTAGCCGAACTACCCGCTAATTAATAAAGAACATCTGATGCAGGTTGGCGGTTTTCAGTAATCGCCGGGCATGCGCATCAGCACCAATAATTTGAATAACAATCTGGTTTTCCACCAGTTGTTTTTGCAGTCCTACCAACGCCCCCAACCCCGACGAATCAAGAAATTCAACCTGCGAAAAATCAATTTTAAGCGCCTTGTTTTGCAGCGCTTCCATAGGCAGGTTTTGCATCGCCGAGAACACCGACAGAGAATTTAACCCAGTCCAGACCGGCGGCAGAACTAGCGTGTCCGGCGCCACAATTTTTCCGGTAAAACAGTAACGACAGGCTGATGTTGCATTGTTAACGTCGGCGTGACGCAGATAGCAGCCACCGCAGTGCTGGGTGCTGTTAATTGCTCGCAATGGTTGATTTGATATCTTCTCCTTCGAATTCATCGTGCCATCCATTTCACTTGTCAATGTTATCAATCATAAGCCTTTAGAATTACTGCCATATATAGTTCAAAGGTAGTACAAATTAGAAAATCTGCGCAAAGTTTCCTACGCTTGTAACGGAGCCTGTTGATTGGGTTGATCATTTTTTTGGCGATACAGGGAATTCTAAGCCCGGCTCTACCCCAATCGTAAACCGCTATTAGTAGTTGCAGTACGTTAATTTACTATCAGATGAGCCCCCTGTGAGCCAGAACATCAACTTTGAAAGGTTTAACCGACTCTCGGCAGACCTCCAGTTTGTCACCGTTTATAATGGTGATATTGTGCATTGCAATCCCGCCGCGCAGCTATTGTATAAGCAGGCTGGCAAAGAGCAATCACCCATTACGATGATTTTTGACTTTGTCAGTGCCGACGAACTCCACTTTTTTCTTTTCAGTTAGCACAGTCGGCAGCCTCCGGCGTAGGTAACAAGTATCTGATTCGCTATGCCAGCGCCTCGGGTATCCGTTGGTTACTCTGGCATACGGATATCGATCAAAGCAACGAGCACATGTACTGGATTGGGCTGGATGTCACAGAATTAAAACGCAGCACTGTCTCGCTGGAAATTCTTGAGGAAGTAACCGCCACGGGCGTTTGGGAGCTCGACAAACAAACCAATACCCCTTACTGGTCGAAGAAAACCCATCAGATTCATCAAACCGAAAGCCAGCACTTCACACCCCTTATTGATGATGCGTTGTCTTTTTCCCGCCTGCCGCGCAATCCTCATTGAAGATAGCGTTGGCTAAACTCGAGGCAGATGGCACACCATACGACCTGCAACTGCCTTTTGTTACCGCAAAAGGCGATAAGCGGATAGTGAATGCTCACGGCCACGCGCAGAAAATAGGAAATAAAGTAGTTAGGCTGTATGGCACATTTAAGGATATTACCGAAGAAGTCAGTAAGCACGAGGAAGAACAGCGCATGCATACCCGCATGGCGCTGGCGCTGGAATTTTCTAAAATCGGCGTGTGGGAGTATCGGGTAGATAACGACACGCTGGTCTGGGACTCCCGCATGTTTGCCATTTACGAAACCCCCGTTGAGCTCTTCGCGGGCGAGTTGGAGGACTGGCGAAAAGCCGTACACCCGGAGGACCTACACGCTACCTTGCAATCCTTTAAAGAGACCATGCTGACCGGCAAACCGTATATCCGGGAATTCAGGATTATCACACCACAGAATACGCTAAAATACATCAGGACCATGGCATCTGTGCTGCACGATAATGAGGGTAAAGTCAGACAGTTGATTGGCGTCAACCTGGATATCACAGCGGATGTAGAACGCACCCTGCAGTTAGAGAGAGCCAAAGAGGCCGCTGAAGCCGCCAATCATGCACAATCACGCTTCTTAGCCCTGATGTCACATGAAGTCCGCACACCACTTAACGGTCTCATCGGCAGTTTACAAATTCTGGAAGGCCTGGCGACGGGTAATCGCGAAAGTCAGTTCATTACTCAGTCGCTGAGCAGCGCCCGCACGTTGGTAGCTATTATCAACGACATTCTGGATTATTCAAAAGCAGCAGAAAATCGAATGACGCTGGAAGAGCTGCCGGTAAACCTTAAGGAACTGCTTAACCAGGTCGTTAATGAACAGTCTGCCGTTGCCCGACAAAAACAGATAGCGTTAACCCTGGCCTACCCCGACGATGAACCCAGCAGTTTTAAAATTGATCCGCTTCGTTTTAAACAGGTGATGTCTAACCTGGTAAGTAATGCGATTAAATTTACCCATGAGGGCTACGTTTTAGTCGCTGTGGAAACCCGGACCACACCCGAGCCCCTGGTAGTAATACAGGTCAAAGACACCGGCATTGGTATCCGCCAGGAGCAGTTGGCAAAGCTTTTCACGCCCTTTACGCAAGGGGATGTTACCACAACCCGTCAGTATGGCGGCTCAGGTCTTGGTTTGAGCATTGTTGAACAACTGGTACAACTGATGGGCGGAGAAGTACAGGTAGAAAGCACGCCCGATATTGGTAGCTGCTTTACCATATTACTGCCGCGCACAGCTTGCCATCTCGAAGCAATATCTGACCCCATAAGCACTCAACCATCTGCTCCTGAAGCACCGGATATGAGTCATTTAAGGGTGTTGATTGCAGAAGACAATGAGATTAACCAACTGGTTGTAGAGGCTTTTTTGCAGGAGTGTGGTACTCAGGCAACGTTTGTGGATAACGGCGCCAGGTTGGTCGAGGCGGTAAAGTCGGCACAATATGATTTGATCCTGTGCGATATCAGAATGCCCGTTATGGGTGGTATTGAGGCCTGCACCAAAATACGCGAATTCAACCCTGACATCCCCATTTTGGCTTTCACTGCCAATGTAATGCAGGACGATGTTCGCGCCTACCTCGAAGCTGGCTTTACTGATGTCATCAGCAAGCCGGTGGAACGTCTGAAGCTGTTTGAGCAACTGGCCGGATACTTACAGCCGCGCTCCTGAAATGAAGCCTGGCGAAGGGGAGGAATGACAGACCCATACCTTCATGCCAGGCACACCACTACGCATCACTAGCACCCAGCTGAGCGTTTGTCTTTAAGCAAACGAGTCAGGATTGGATAGGCACTAATTAGGCCAATAAACACCGCCGCTGAGTTCTCCTGACCTTGCATAAGCCAACTGCTCAACAGCATTGCGGCAGCAAATATCAGTGCGATAATGATATGATTTTTTGTATTACAGTTTAGGTTGTACATAATTTTCTCCGCTTGCTAAGGGTTACTCGTCCTGAAATATTTCTTCGATGGTTAAGCCAAATAACCGTGATGCTTTAAACGCCAGGGGCAGACTCGGGTCAAACTTGCCCTTCTCGATAGCGTTGATAGTTTGCCGGGACACATCCAGTCGCTCGGCCAAATCGGCCTGGGTCCAGTCTCGTTCTGCTCTGAGCACTTTCAATCGGTTTTTCATTGATACTTCTTCACTCCCTTAACCATGGCAACCAGATAAGTCAGCGCAATAAAAACGGCAAGGTGTGAGATGTCCGCATGGAACGGCAATACCCCGGTCTGAGTCAGCGCTGAATAAGCAAACCCTCCGACCAAGCCAGCACCTAACGCCAGGGCCATGGCTTCCAGCTGAACTTTCTGCTCCAGCTCATCCAGCCCGGCAAGCAGTTTTTTGTTGGCCATCATCATTGCGATACCCGCAATAATATTGAGCCCGACCATTGCAGTGGTCACCAGTGCCGCTCCACCCCATAAGTAGCGGTGGCCAAAATACACCAGAGCTAACGACACCAGCCATACCAGTGTATAACCGGCCAGTCGGCGGTGATTAAGCTGATTGCGCTGCCGGCGGCTAAGTTCCTGAGAGTCACCCATATCAATTAAACCTTCCACTAAGTAAAACAAACTTTACTTAATGTAGTTTAAAAAAAGACAAATGTAAATAATACTTGTCTTTTTTTATTCAAATATGCACCGCTCTCAGGGCGAACTATGAGAATTGGTGTGCTTTCTTTGCCTCTTCAATAGGCCGGGTTGACTGATAAATCGACTCACGTTCTTCAGCGCTGATCCGGTCACTGTAACGTTTTGGTTTAGCGAAGTAATACCCTTGCAAGTAGTCCGCTCCCAGCTCGGTGAGCATTTCCGCCTCAGCTTCAGTTTCTATCCCCTCAGCAATCACTTCGGTACGATTTTTACGGGCTATCTGAATCAGGTGCTTAACGATATTTTGCTTGTAAGCGTTTTCGTCGATGTCGCTGATTAGCTCCATATCAATTTTCACGTAGTCCGGTCTCAACTGCTCCAGCAGATTTAAACCAGACCAGCCTGAGCCAATATCATCGAGCGCCACCCCAAATCCTGAGCTGCGGTAAAATGACAGGATCCCCTTTAAGTGGTTCATGTCATTTGCGCGGTGGGTTTCTACAATTTCAAACACCACATCTGCGGGCTTGAGACCCAGTTCATTGATAGCTGAAGCCGTGGCACGTAAGCAATAAGCCGGATCGTAAATACTTGAGGGGTTAAAATTAATGAACACTTTGCCCTTCAGTTTAGCCCGTGAGAAATACTCAACTGCCGAACGTCTGGCAGTAAGATCCAGCGCGAACAGTAAGTTACTTTGCTCGGCCAGCGAGAACGCAAAGCCAGGCGGTATTAAAGACTCATTAGCATCAAAGATACGGAACAGTGACTCATGGGCAAAGATCGACGGGTCTGTCACATCGCTGCCCGCCCTGACAATAGGTTGAAACCAGCTTTCATAAGAATGCTTGTCCATGGCTTGTGCCAGCCATTGGGCCTGATAGCGGCGGGTAAGCACCTCAGCCGTCGTCATCCTGCCTATCTCTTCGATGGAAAGCTGTGAAGGCTGGGCAGAAGTGGTTACCTTGGTACCGCCAAATTCAGGCCCATCGAGACAGCCATTAAGTTGATTGAGAAAGTTCCCCGTCTGGCCTTGCTCAACCTGCACCCGCAAACACCTATGCTCCACATTTTCCAGCGGATACTTCGCATACTCAGCCATCTTAGTGACTTTATCAATGGCTTCACTGGTGGGTAAAAACAACCAAAAGTACGTATTAGAATAAAAATACTCGTCAATCGACTCACACTCTGCACACCACATAAACTGCCTCATTATTTGATAGTGGTATGAGTACCGCTAAAGCGCCGCTACGGTTCACTTCGGAGCCGGGTTTTCCTCATCTGAATGTTCTGCCTACACAAACTGCCGTATTAACGCGCTTTGTTCTTCAACTTTATCCATCAGTGAGGCATTCAGCGCCTTGGCTTGCGAACTCACTTCGCCACTTTGTGATGCCAGCGCCATGATATTGTTGATACTGCCAGTCACTTCGGTGGCAACGGCTGACTGTTGTTCAATGGCCGCGGCGATACTGCGGTTGAGGTCGGCCAGGCGACTCACTTCATTTTGAATCGTCATCAGGCTCGAGCCGCAGCTTTCTGCCAGCCCCACACAATCGAGGGACGAGTTAAGAGCCTGCTGCATTCCATGACGAGCACTGCCTGAATGGGAAGAAAGAGATTCGAGCACTTGTTTAATGGAATCTGTAGCCTTCTGCGTTCGATTTGCCAGCTCTCTGACTTCAGTGGCCACTACTACAAAACCATTACCTGACTCACCACTGTGCGCGGCCTCGATGGCCGCATTGACTGCCAGCAGGTTGGTTTGCTCGGCAATCCCCTCGATGACTTGCAGGGCCTGGCTGATATCCGCCACACTTTTGCTCATGCCAGCGACCTGTTGATCGGCGAGCTGCAGGTGGCGATTAAGGCTCTGAATATTCTGAATCGTTGCCTCGACATTGCCTTTGCCGAAAAAGGTGCTGGCCTCAGACTCATTTGCCACTTCGGCGGCCCCGTTTACGTTACCCGATATCTCACCGATGGTCTGCGACAGTTGCTCCATAGCCGCAACAACCTGGCTGACTTCACCGATCTGACGCTGTAAATGCAAACTGACTTTATCACTACACTGCAGACTGCTGGCGGAATTTTCACAAACGTTAAGTGACGCATCATTCACCCGGCCGACCACCGCTTTTAACTGTGCCTGCTGCATTTCAAGCGCCAGGTTAATGGCCGCCAGACTATCCCGGTGACCCGAGTAAAGAAAGCTCATCAGAGGGTTATCAAAAATCCGGCGGGACTTTTCAGTCAGCGCCTGCAGGCGGGCGGACCAGCGTATGAAAACGCCAAGCATTACCACCGCCAGTAGACACACCACCAAATTCACATAGAGAGAAAGCTCACTATAAAAGACAGACAAAAAGCTTAATCCGGCCAGTAATATCAGCCCCAATCTGAATTGAGGAAGCGAATCGGCGTGCTCCGACAACTGCGGCTTATCCTGATGATTACTCAGTTGCTGATAAGTTTGTTCGGCTCTTTTTATCACCTCCGGATCCGGCTTGGTGCGCACCGATTGATATTCGCAAATGTTGCCTGAGCTATCGCGAATAGGAGTAACAAAGGCATTAACCCAGTAGTAATCGCCATTACGACAGCGGTTTTTAACCGGCCCCATCCAGGACTGACCAGCCCGGATGGTTTGCCACATGTTAGCAAAAGCTTGCGCCGGCATGTCCGGATGGCGCACCAGATTATGGGGCTGACCATACATGTCCTCTGTACTGAATCCGGCGATACGACAAAAATCGCTGTTCGCATAGGTTATCCGGCTATCCATGTCGGTTGTGGAAAGCAACACATCCGTGTCATTTAAAGGAACTTCCGCAGGTTGGGATTTACTGTGCATGGGATTATCTTAGACCTCTCAATAACTACCCGCTTATCTCACCACAAAGGGGCCCCAGAGCACCCTTATCCCTTTGGCTATGAATGAAATAACTTAGATTTGGATCAACAATTCTCAATGCCTATTTAAACCTTCGGCTATTGCCGGAATAGGAGTATCAGGCAAGAGATACCCCGTTTTGTGGCTGTCAGGGGCAGCAATGGTCTGTGATAATGACCCGGTATCATGGCAATACCAGACCCGGCAACAGCAAAGAGAAGACTCAAAATGAAAAGCGTTATAACAGTATTACTGATTATCGCAGCCACACTAATTCTGGGTGGTTGTGTGGTCCTCAACCTCGCGCGGTTTGGCGCGGCGCCGGACGCACAACAGCAGAAGGCATATACGGGGTCAGCTAACTACAATGCAGGGAAACAAGCTTTTCATAATCAGGTAACCACGCCGGTACTTAAAGAAGGCGTCAGTACCTGGTCAGTGATGTGGGGTAACCTTACTTCCTCGGCCGATAATCTGGCACCGCAAGTTGCGATACCGGTAAATAAAGTAGACTTTAAAAGCCTGCCCGGCGAGGAAAACCTGATCGTCTGGCTAGGCCACTCAGGCTTTTTTCTGCAACTTAACGGCCAGCGCATTCTGGTAGATCCGGTCTTCAGCGACTACGCTTCGCCGTTCTCGTTTATGGTTAAAGCGTTTAAAGGAACAACCATCTTTACGGTGGACGATTTACCAGAGATTGATGTGCTGCTGATTTCCCATGACCACTATGACCACCTCGACTACAACACCGCCGTAGCGCTGAAAAACAAGATAAAAAAGGTGTTTGTTCCGCTGGGTATCGGCGCCCATTTTTCTCACTGGGACTACACACCAGAGCAGCTGCACGAAGCAGACTGGTATGACAGTCTGGAGTTAGACAATGACGTACTAATTCACCTGGTACCGGCCAGACACTATTCAGGACGCAGCCTGACCCGCAATCAGACCTTGTGGGGCGGGTTTGTTATTACCAGCCCGCAATCCCGTCTCTTGCTGGGCGGGGATTCAGGTTACGGCCCGCACTTTAAAGCCATTGGCGAACGCTTTGGCGGCTTCGATCTGGTGGCGCTTGATACCGGGCAGTATGACCCGCGCTGGCCTTATATTCACATGACCGCCAGTGAGTCGAAGCAGGCTGCGATAGATGTTAAAGCCAGGGCACTGCTGCCCATTCACATTGGTCGCTTCGCGCTGGCACGCCATCCGTGGAAAGAACCTTTCGAAGAAATTCAGGCACTCAGCGAAAATGCGCCTTATCAGCTACAGACGCCGCTGATTGGCCAGCCCATAAACCTGGCATCGCCGCCTGCCAGCAAGCCATGGTGGCAGAGCGTTGACTAACGCTTAAGTCACTCAGCCAAGCAACGCGGTAGGAGCATAGTCCGTGAGGCTCCTAAACCAAAACAAAGCCCAGAACAAAGTCTGTTGTACCAGCATCAATATCCAGTAAAGACGATCAGCCATGCGCGGCTCCTTTACTGATGTGAGTTGAAAATAACCTGACGTTAGCCATTCTTCCTCCTGTTCGGATTATGCTGCAGTGACGAATAACAAGGCACTCAGGGCAGCACTTACCGTTCGTATGTGATTAAACCATTGCCAACGACTAAGATAGTGCGGCCAGATTTCGTGGATATCGCTCTCTCTGGCCTGTTCCAGCTGGTTGTTCAACGGCAAATTGAACAATGCGGTCACGCCGAGCATTCCGGCGAGGTAAATAGCACTCGCGAACATGGTCATTTCTGACTGACCACCCACCAGCAAAATCAGACACACCAGACTGGACATCCAGAACAGCGGCATGAACAAAGACTGCAGGATATCCCGGTTTACCTGCTGCATTACCCTGGCTCCCTGCTCATCACCAAGGCGGCGCAGAGAAGGCATGACGACCACAGAAAAAGCAAAATAAATCCCCGCCATCAAAGCGCAGAGTAAAGCGGCGAGCATGGTCAGATAAAAGATCACTGGCCTGCTCCTTCTTCAATATGCGAAAGCTTGCTGAAAGTTGCTTCAGCCGAACTTGCCGCAAAAGCGCGGTTTGCATATTCACTAAAAGAAACCGGAGCCCTGCCCAGCAATTTTTCCAGCGTATCGGTTGTATGGCTGTTACGACCATCGAGCACCTCACTGAAAAGGTGCCCCATGAGCCACACCATATCGCGTTCGAAGCCTGCCGAAGTTAATGCGTCCACCATGGCGTCAACGCTAAGGTCAGCGAATGACAGTGGCTGGCCGGTGATTGCGCCTATCTGCCCTATGCACTGTTTAAATGTCAGCAGATGCGGGCCAGTTACTTCATACAGCCCCGCGGCGATATCAGGATCGGTGAGACAGCGTACCGCTGCGGCAGCGATATCACCGGCATCAATAAAAGGCTCCGGCGTATCGCCACACGGCAAAGCCACCTCGCCAGCCTCTATCATGTCGCGGAGAAATCCTTCACTGAAATTCTGATAAAACCAGCTGGCACGGAGAATGTGATAATGCAGGCCACTGTCAGCAACTACCTGTTCGGCCTCCTCGGCGCCTTTTTCACCCCGCCCGGAGAGTAAAACCATATGGCTTACACCGGCTTGCCGGGCAGCTATTACCAGACGGGCAATGTCATCTGCGGCACGCGGAATAGCCAGATCCGGCTGGTAAGTGACATAGACACTGTCAAGGCCATTGAGTAGCTGTTGCCAGCTATGTGTATTGTCGTGCCAGTGAAAAACCGGCGTGGTAGTTCTGGACACCCCGCAGACCTCTTCACCTTTCTGGCGTAACTGTTTAACCACCCGGCGGCCGGTTTTACCGGAACCTCCAAGTACCAGAAAACGTTTTGAGGAATTAACTAACTGTGTCATCTGAGCTCCTGCTACGGCTTTACCATTTATGCAGTGCTTATAGTATGAACAGAGCCTTTAAGCGGACATAGCCAGGGGTCCACAATACCTTACCGTTCGTCCAGCGATGGCCAAATTAGACTTAAGCTACCAATCAATCGTATAGTAAACAGGCAGATTGCAAGGACCCAGCAGAGACGCGCTCCCATGACTGACACGATAAACTCACCGGTCTTCCCGGCCAATAATGACCCTTTTGGTCCGTTCATCGAGCAATTGAAACCGCAGAACAGTCTTTACTGTTTTTCAACCCTTGCCGCGCCCTGGGGGTTAGCCTTACCCGCCATGCCGGGACGTCTGATGCTGCATGTGGTAATGAGCGGCGACTGCCTGATCACCACCGAAACATCACAATTAGCCCTCTCTGCCGGAGCACTGGTGTTAATCCCCCATGGCAAGGGTCACAGCCTCAAATCTGCTGCTCACGTCCGGGATGTGCCGTTTTTTGATTCCGGAGTAAAGCAGCTTTCGCCCAACCTTGAGGTACTGGATATTCCGGGTTCGGGTGAAACCACAAAAGTGATTTGCTCAGTGGTGTCTTTTGATCCACTGATTGGCCATTACCTGCTTGATCAGTTACCCGAAGTCATTTGCCTCACGGCTGATGATTATCAGGATCAGGCCTGGCTGACATCCACCCTGGAATTAATTAAACGCGAGGCCACAGACCTCGCCGCGGGCAGTGAAACCATAATTACCCGGCTCGCCGAAATCATGTTAATTCAATTACTCAGGTACTGGCTGACCAACGATCCGCTGGCAAATGAAGGCTGGTTTGCGGCTATGCGTGATAGCCGAATCGGCGCCGCGCTAAAAGCCATTCATCAGCAGCCGGAAGAAAAATGGACGGTAGAAAGTCTCGCTGCCATTGCCTGCATGTCCCGCTCTGCTTTTGCGGCAAGATTTACCGAACTGGTGGGTACCAGTGCCAAAAACTACCTCACCGAATGGCGCCTGACCCTGGCCTATTACCAGCTTAAAAGCGTTAAAGTCCCGCTTATCGAACTCGCCCTGAACTGTGGGTACGAGTCTGAAGCCGCCTTCTCGCGAGCGTTTAAGCGAGTCATAGGCATGTCTCCCAGCCAGGTAGAACGAAGCACCGCTTGGTAAATCCGAGCCACCCGGTAGCACACAAACCGTTAGACAAAAAAGTATACCTCGCCCCTCTTAAAACCCCCAAAAAAAGCAGTGCAGCTACAAAATCAATAGTAGACAGAAAAGTATATTTATTGAAAAAACAATCGCTTCTCAATTTTGAGCGATTTTTCTTACTCCTGCCCATTGCACAAAGTAGACAGATCTGTGTATTTTAAATAACACCACTTGAACGGTCGCTCAAAAGCGCCTCAGGTTTATTCACAGTTCCTATTTGGAGAAATGTTATGTCAGTGTCAGGTTTACATGTACCCGCTTCTATCGATGATGCTCCGGCGGCTTCGCAAATCCCGTTACAGGGCGTGCTTAAGCAACTCGGCAGTGTACCTAATTTATTTCGCATGATTGCCAACAGTCCGGCCGCTCTCAATGGCTACCTTGAAATGTCTCAGTCACTGGGCAAAGGCGTATTACCGGCCTCCGTCCGCGAAGCTATTGCGCTGCTGGTTGCACAGCTGAACGAGTGTGATTATTGCCTGTCGGCCCACGCTTTTCTGGCTGCGAATCTGGTTAAGGTGGAAGACAGTGAAATTACTGCCAACCGCAAAGGGCTGTCCAGGGATCGTCAAACTCAGGCGATATTGCAGTTTACCGGCGAAGTGGTTTCACAGCGGGGCAAGGTCAGCGATGACAGCCTGGCAAGAATACGTGAAGCCGGATTGAATGACGCCGAAATTGTAGAGGTAGTGCAGCATGTTGCGCTGAATATCTTTACTAATTATCTCAATAACGCTGGCCGGGCGGAGGTTGATTTTCCTCTGGTTCACCCGGTGTAAGCGAGGATCGGCACATGAACAACACCGAACAACCTCGTCCTCCACTGCCGCCGTTCACACTGGCAACGGCGACTGAAAAAGTGCGCCTCGCCGAAGATGGCTGGAATAGCCGTGATCCGGTAAAGGTTGCCCAGGCTTACAGTATCGACACCCAATGGCGTAACCGCGCTGAGTTCATTCACGGTCGCGATCAGGCCGCTCAGTTTCTGGCCCGCAAATGGGACAAAGAACTTGAGTACCGATTGATCAAAGAACTGTGGGCATTTACTGAAAACCGCATAGCCGTGCGTTATGCCTACGAATGGCGGGATGATTCGTCTAACTGGTTCCGCTCTTACGGCAATGAAAACTGGGAGTTCAACAACCAGGGCTTGATGGTTAACCGCCACGCCTCATTGAATGATCTGCCGATCATGTCGCAAGAGCGCCTGTTTAAATGGCCACTGGGACGACGTCCCGATGACCATCCGGGTTTGTCTCAACTGGGCCTCTAGCCCCCTGTTGCGGGGCAACACTGCCCCGCTTTTTTTAATTTTAAGTGGTATAGCAGAAGCGGAAAGTATGGCAACCAGTTAACTCTGAAGCCAGCCAACCTGCTTTTTCTATACAGAACTGTTTACTTTTTAAGATAACGGCTGTCACGCTGTGATTCGTTACCGTCTCACGCGCTGAGGTTATCTCAACACACCTGTAAACCGGTAAAGAGAGATATCACATGGACAATTTAAGCGGCATTCTTAATCAACATACATTCGCTACTACCATTAACCACAGCGGTCAGCTGAGCGGTATCAAACACTTTGGCCAGCACGGCCAATTACATCTGCTCGAATCAGGCACCGTGCGGCTTAACCGACCAGGACAACGGGAAATCCTGATGGACCGTCCGTCGGTTGTGTTACTTCCCAAAGGGGCTTCACATTATCTGCAATCGGTTGGTGACAAACCGGCCAGACTTATCAGTGCCAGCGTAACCTTTACCATTGCCAGTTCGTCACTGCTGATCAACGCCTTACCGGACATTGTGTATTTGCAGGTTTCCCCGGACTGTTCTCTGTCCTGCACCGTGCAATGGCTATTTAACGAAGTCTTTGCGCAGCGGTTTGGTAAGGACATCATGATAAATAAGCTCGGTGAAATTTTTATGTTGCAGGTACTGCGTCATGCCACCGAACAGGGCAGTTTGCACCAGGGTGCCATTGCCGCTCTTAATCACCCGCAAATGCGCAAAGTAATCGAAGTCATCCACAATCAACCGGGTCATCACTGGACACTGAACGAACTTGCAAGTATTGCCGCAATGTCCCGGTCTAAGTTTGCTGAGAGTTTTAAAACCCTGGTGGGACAAACCCCCAACGACTACATCACCGACCTGCGCTTAGCCGTTGCCCAGCAGCTGTTAAGGCACAACAAGCCGGTCAATTTTGTCGCCGGTGAAGTGGGCTACGAGCACGGCTCGGCGCTGGTCAGGATTTTTAAGAAAAAGCTGGGGGTATCGCCACGCCAGTGGTTGCAACAAAGTCGCGGAAATCAGGCGTCAACAGCGGGGGCCATGGTTTAGCCGCCTGTCGATTCAGAGGATAAAGATGGACAACATAGCAAACATCGTTAGACGGATTTCGTTAAAAGCCGAAGTATTTTTCAGTGGGAAACTGTGCGGGATCCAGTCGTTCAGCAACGACGAGAAAGGTCACCTGCACCTGCTTAAGTCCGGCTGCTTAACCATCGTTATGAAAGATGGCACTAAACGGGTCATCGACAAACCCTCTGTGATTTTTATACCGGGCCCGGTTGAACATCGGATTCTGGCAGAACAGTCGGCCGGAGCCGAGATGGTTTGTGCCACTATCAGCATGGAATCAGCGCATCAAAAGCTGCTGCTGGAGGCTTTTCCACCGTTAATTACCCTGGCGCTGGATACCGAGCAATACATCGGGCAAACCGCGCAATGGCTGTTTGACGAAGCCTTTAGTCGTTCGGTAACCCGGGGGGTGATGATCGACAAGCTTAGCGAAATCTTTCTGCTTCAGGTTCTGCGCTACATTCTGGAAAACGACCTGGCGAAAGGCGGGGTACTGGCAGCACTGAGTCATCCCATGATGGCAAAGGTGATAAGTACCATGCACAACCAGCCCGAGGTCAACTGGACAGTGGATTCACTAGCTGACATTGCGGCGATGTCGCGCTCCCGGTTTGCTGCCACATTTAAAAGTGTGGTGGGCCTGACTCCCAACGATTACTTAACCGATATTCGCATCGCTCTGGCTCAGGAAATGTTGCAGGACAACAAGCCGGTTAATCTGGTGGCCAACCTGGTAGGTTATGAGCACGGCTCCGCGCTGGCCAGGCTGTTTCGCAAGAAACTCGGCATCTCGCCCAAGCAATGGCTAAAACAATCTGCATCCGGTCACAATGAACCGCTTAAAACGGCACATCAGCTCGCTACGGATAAAAACGAATAGATACAAAGCGCAGACGATTGGTCGCTTTTGCCCACCCTGGATCCCTTACAGTTATCTCAATGGCAACAGGCCAGAACTTATTGATTAGCTTATTAACGTAGGAAGACCATTGTGAAACCATTAGCCTTGATGTTTGGCCGCTTAAGTGCCATCACTACCAACCTGTTTACGCCCTTACAGTCAGTCCTTTCCGTAGCCGGACGACTGTATGTCTCCTGGGTGTTTTTTGCTTCAGGACTGACGAAAACCAATGACTGGGAAACCACCCTGTTTTTGTTCGAATACGAGTACCACGTGCCGCTACTCCCCTTCGCGCTGGCAGCTTGTCTGGCAACCATTGCCGAGCTGCTGCTACCGGTGTTAATCACCCTTGGGATCGTCAGTCGATTAAGTGCCCTGGGGCTGGGTATTGTGAATGTGATAGCCGTGATAAGCCTGGAAGAGATTGCTCCTGCCGCCTTATATGGCCATGCTATCTGGGGACTCATTTTACTGCATATCACTGTTTGGGGGGCTGGCAAACTGTCGCTGGATCACGTGATTACCCGCCATAAAGCACGACCACTGGCAGTTACCCCAACCACAGCGTGAGACATTTGCCGTGACTAAGCTGCTTGTAACTGGTGAAACACCCCTACCCGGCGCTCCGCCTGTCACTTTAGACAGCGGAGAGCGCTGCATTCCGCAGCATTATCTGGCTTATGCGCATACTCGCCAGACTGTCGAACAGGTTATCCGTGATTGTCAGTTTGACGATGATTACCTGATCATGGCCGGCGAGGATCAGCAGGGATTATTCATTCAGATTGGTATTATCGGTTTCGATACTTACCGGCCGCGCCACAAACAAACAAAACGTAAACTGGTGTATGGCCGACGTTGGCGAATCGAACCTCATTTTCCAACTTCTGAACTCATCCAAACCATTTTTCTGGCCGTCAAAAAAGCCCGCGAACATGAAGTCAGGGAACGATTTAAACTCACTATCAACAGGCAGCAGAGTGCGCCATTCAGTACCCACCAGGATTTACCTTTATTTGTCCGTCAGGCAGATGCCTTACGCCACCGGCAAAACAACCAGGCGCTGAGTCAGTTTCGTAGGGAAGCCGTCGCCTTGTGCAGGCAATTGCGTTTTGACCATGCCGCGCTATCCATACTTAATATCGAACAACGCTATAACGGCCAGTTACTGGTGGATATAGCGCTACGCCCGACAGCGCTTGCCGAGCTAGCAGAAACACAGATCACTACCGATACGCTGCTGCTTAAATCGCCGTCAACCAATGAACTGCTGTTTGCCCTGATGGATTTATTTATTCAACGCAGCAATGATCAGGTGGCCGAACACTTTACTTACCAGGGCATTGCCCGCTTTAGCCAGTCTTATAGTGCTGTGAGTCTGGCTAACCTGTCGCTGCAAACCCGACAACGCAACACAGAAGCCAAACACATTGAATTCTATCACCGGTTAGCTGCGCATAATGAATGTATCGATCGCAACCGTGCACCGCTGGTTGTTGGTCGTAAACTTCACGCCGACGTTGAGACCCGCCTGAGCAGACACTGCGATATAGAGGGATTTATGCCGGCATCAGCCAACGATACTCAGTCGTTACTTATCGCGCTTACATTACCGGGCAGATTGGGCAACATCCATTGTTCGGCAGCACCACCTAAAGTCTCTTGCCGGCCACTTACCCGGAATTGATCAATTACTTCGCCATAAGCGGCGCCTGATATTAATGCGCCGGCTGAGTATGCAGGGTGAGTAATGACACGGCAATTTGCTTGGCTACCTGAGCCGCATTGCGGTTACTTGTGGTATGGGCATTAACAATTGCGCCATCGGTTAGCACGGCTAACTGTACGGCCAGGTCATGGGGGTCGGCCAGGGTTAAGCCTGACATCAGCTCTTCAATGTACTGGATCACCAGACGCTTATGCATGGCACAAATGACATGCACAGGATGATCCTGGCGAGGATATTCGGCCGACGCATTAATAAACATACAGCCGGAAAACTGTTTTGAGGTGGTCCATTCTTCGATGGCATCAAAATAAGCCAGCACCCGGGCAAATGCCGGTTCGCCGGTTTGCCTGGACTCAAACTTCTTAACCCCGGCTTTCAGCATGGCCATAAATTCCTGATCGCGGCGCTGCAGGGTAGCAATAACCAGCTCATCCTTGGATTTAAAATGATTATACAGCGTGCGTTTAGCTACACCGGCATGTTCGAGCACCGTATCAATCCCCGTGCCTTTAATGCCCTCTCGATAAAACAGCTGTTGCGCGGTTTCAACCAAATGCTCGCGTTTGCTTTTACGACCCTGCGTCATATTGCCACCTCAGTAAGTACACAGATCAGTATACATCAATTCCGGACAAACAAAAGGCCTTGCTAGCCATTGCTAGCAGTGCTTAAGCGGCCATACAAATATACCGAAAAAGGCACACAATAACTCAGGATGGCTTTGATTAAATTAAATTAAACTCCATCTGTCCCATCACCGCTTCGTACTGATTAATCAGCAGCAGCACGCTACCCACTACGGCAGCTGTTTTTAGCGCTCCGGTTAATTCACTTCGTGATGGCATTTTACGCGGCGTGGCCATTAGTTTGTCAGCGCCTGTTCAATACCGTCAGGATAGCGGTGACCGCGATAAAGTATTTGCCCGCTCTGCGACACAATTACGAACACCGGTGTACCAAACACATGGTAAGCCTGACTGATCCGGCTTTCGTGATCAAAAGCCACCGGGAAGTGGATATCGTAATCCCGCAGGTACTGCTGGGCTTTAACAACGGAATCATTAATTCCCACATTCACTGCCAGTACGTTGATCTGCTCAGAAAACTGCTCATGCAGTTTTACTACCCTGGGGGTGGCCTTTTTACAATACGGACACCAGGTTGCCCAAAAATACAGCAAGGTAGGTTTGTCTGCGCGCTGCGCCGGAAAATCAAAAGATTCACCATTCAGTCCGCTAAAATGAAAAGACGGCGCCTGCTGCACTGCCGGCCTCTGCTCCTGAGCAGCTGCTGGCCAGTTAACGGCAAGCAGTAACAAAATAATGCCAATTACACGGCTCGTTGTGTTTTGCATGATAACTCTACTTCTTTTACTCATGAGGATGGTTCATATGACCGTAGTTAACCCGACTTTCTTTCTGTCAGGCCTCGTTGCTAAAACCGCATAGCAAAAGACAAGCTAATGAAATCCAGCCCGGGGTTAGGCTTTTTTACGCCGCCATTGGAATAATGAAAATAGCGCAGTGCGAGCCGGTATTTATGATCCTCACCAAACTCGTAGCCGAGCCCTAAGCGGTCTTCAAACTGATAATGGGTACTGACATTTTTTCCGGCAAAAGTGGTGTCATCGAGCAGCGACAAACCGATACCAAACTCACCATAGAAGCGCCCCTGAGACCGATGAAAGAAGGTTTTATGCAGCACCGGCGACAAAGCCACGATAAAGTTAGTGTCATGCTGGCGTTCAACGCCGTATTCCCAGAAATTAACGCTGGTTTCCACATACCAGTACAAGTCATCGCTGTAGTCAGTCAGCGCGTGATGGTAATACTGATAAGCCACTTTAATGCCCTCCACATCACCTTCCCCGTGCAGATAATCCACCGCCAGTGAAGCCGCCTGGGCATAAGAAGAGATGCATAATGTGAGTAGAAAGGCCGCGAAATAGCGGCCATATCGTCGAAATATTCGCTCTGATTGGGTCACGTCAGACTCCGTTAATCCGGTTTAATAAGTGCCCGCAAGTGTAGAGTGAGGGTGGCGGTTAAAATTGCCCGTCCGTATGGAAAATTTATCCATTTGTCAGGCGAAGAAGAATGTGTGTGGCAGGCAAAAAAAAAGGCGGTGTAGTAGCACACCGCCAAAGGCAGGAGACAAGGATTGTCCCCGACAGGAGTCATACTGGTATCAGCTCAGGTCAGTTACCCACTCATTGGTAAGTGCCGCTGTGAGCCATTGAGCAAAATCGATTGTGGGGTAAACATCCAGCAGTGTGCCCAGTGTCATGCCTTGCTTCACGCCCTCAAGCCACTGATACTCTTCGGCATTAATTACCATCACCTGAGTGGTGGCGGTAGTTTGTGAAATAACATAACAGCCACTTTCTTCGGTTTGCATAACAGCCTCCAGTTCAGCCAGCCCCGGGGCACGCCCAGGCGGTTGAGAACGATGTAGTTGCCACAGACCAAACAGGGGAAAGGCACTGCTGACCAGGGTTAAATAGGGTTGCAGGCGGATACGGATAGTATCCGGCTCGCACTGAGTCAAACGATTCAGGGTATCGGCTTGCAGTGCTACACACTGGCTGCGTGCAGCCCGATGAAAAGCCCATTCAAACGCCGCGATATCGGCAAGATAAGGATGCTCTTCGTGCAGTTCACTGTTACGTAACAGCGCTGGCAATGTACGCCCCCAGTCAGCCCAGTCGCCACTGCATGGCTTCTCCGATGCGACTAATCGACGGGCCAGCACATACACAGCCTCTTCACCGAGCATCGCCGCCAGCACCGGAAAAGCAATACTCAGGCTACGCACGGCTGTCATTTGCAGGTTGTGCTGATAGACCTGCAGCCCCGAGCCCTGCGCACTGGGAGAAAACGTCATTATGCTGGTCAACAGGCTGGCCTGATAATCGGTAACGACAGGTAACTGGTCGCTCATCCGGCAACCTCTAATGTGACCATGTCCATGCGCCAGCGGGCCTGATGAGCCTCTTCGAGTAACTCTTGCCAAACAGGCAGATTGTTATCCCATTCAATCAGCGTGGCGGCATGGGGAAACCGTTCGTGAGCTTCATGAAACAGTGCCCAGCAGTCGTCGGAAACCGGTTGCCCGTGGTCATCCACAATCAGCATTCCGGGCCCCACCGCAGAACTGCCGGCCAGGTGAAGCTCTCTGACCGCGCTGGCCGGCAATTGTGCCAGCCAGTCGCACGCCAGTGACAGCGGGTTGCCGCGGGAAAAATTCCGGTAATTCACCAGAATATTGTTTAAATCCACCAACAAGCCGCATTGGGTTCTCTCGGCGACCCGGGCCAGAAATTCCGCCTCACTGAAATCGCCTGCGTCAAACGGCAGGTAAGTGACGATATTCTCCACCAGCAGTTGTCTGCCCAGCGCCTGCTGTACGGTATCTATATTGCTACACAGGATATCCAGTGTGGCTTTATCAAATTTAAGTGGCAGAAGATCGCCACTATGTACCGGCTCCTGCCCTACTTCGCCCCAGGTAAAACAGGCGTGATCGGAAACCAGTACCGGGTCAACCCGGTTTACCAGATCGACAAACTTCTTGAGATACTGACGATTTACACCGCTGGCAGAGCCTAATCCCATCGCGGTGCCATGAATGCTCACCGCGTAGTGTTCGGTAATTTGATCCAGTAACCGACTTGCCGCACCGCCTTCGGCAAAGAAGTTTTCGGCATGGATTTCAACAAAATCAAGCGCAGATGATGGCTGCGATAAAGCCGCCGAATAATGCTCGTGACGTAAACCAACCCCCACCGGAGCAGCGCTGATTGGAGCCTGACTAAGTGGTTTTAAAGCCGCCATCATTGTTCCTCCGCTATCGATTAACCGTTACGGCGCTTTTCAGCTTCGTAACGCTTTTTCGCTTCAGCTTTAAGCATGCCGCCGAGATCTTCACAGCTGCCTTTAGCTACCAGTTTCCATTCACCAGGGTCCTTGTCCATGGTCGACTGGCCAGCACAGCTATGGGTGCCCGCCAGGTTACCGCAGTCGTTCTGACCGGCGGCCGCGATGCCATAACACTTCTCTTTGCCAGCCGCCTGGGCCGGTGCAGCAACCACGGAGGTTAAAGCCATCGCCAGCGCTGCCGCTGCAATCGTACGTTTGTTAGTCATAGTCATTACCTCTTTAAGCAACTAAGTTAATATGTGAATCAATCCACTGAGTAAGCTCAGCGTAGCTACCCGACCCCACTTTGGTATCGAGTCGCTTTTCGTGATCAAGCAGTATGAGGGTAGGAACCGCCCGCACGCCGAGGCGGTGAGCCAGCTCAAAATCCTCTTCGGCATCAACCTTTACCACTCTGACGGTCCCAGCGTAGCCTTGCTCAATCATGTTGATGACCGGCGCAATCTGTTTGCACGGGCCACACCATTCGGCGCTGAACCACAGCATCACCAATGGTTCAGGGTATTGATGGCCATTAGCCGTAATGGCCTGAGTACCAACATTCATTGCGTTTACTCCTCAGCGTTAGCGTCGGCCACCGATAAGGTTTCTATGCCATCCCAAACCCGGTAAGCGGTTTTCAGGTTAGCCGGTACATCTTCCAGCCACTTTTTCTGGACAGCCTTGTTGAGGTTGAGGTACAGCTTGTCGTCTTCGATGTAGAAAGCATCAGGGTCGACATCCAGCTTTTTATTGAGAGCCACACCCATTGCGCAGTAGCCACCAAACTGCGGAGCATATTTGGCCGCATTGGCTTTGAACATGTCGCGGTTTTTAGCACTGCTGAAGCGATAAATAGCCCCTTCGTAAGTCGCGGTATACCTAGCTGCACCTTCAACCGCTTTATGCTGGGTAAAGTAAGCCACCGGGTCGTAGCCGTGAATGGCGACATCGTTTTCAGCAATGTTTACCGCTGACGCAAAGCTCAGGCTGCTAAACAGAATAGAGCCAGCTAAGCCGGCCATTTTTACAAATCGTGAAATTTTCATAGTCGTTTCCTTAAACCAAAAGTTAAACAGGCAGAGAGCAAAGCGAATTATGGGTTGCTTGCTGTCTGTGGATATAAGGTAAGAAAATTCATCAGGCAGAAGGAAACAGATGCGCCACAAATTGGCGCTATTCGTCCAGGCCGGTATTTTTTAGTTGATCCCAATAGGCCTGAGACTCGTTAACAGGGAAAACCCAACAGGCAAATACAATGTTTGGATTATTCAAAAAAGACCCGACCGCAAAACTTCGAAAGCTGCACTCGACCCTGCTCGAGAAGGCCATGCATGCGCAGCGCAATGGCGATATAAAGACCTATTCAATGCTCACTGCGGATGCAGAAGCACTGTGGCAAAAGATAGAGGAAACGGAGAAATCGCAATAAACCGCTTTGTGCGGCCGGGCGACAAAAAGGGCACACCGAAGTGTGCCCGCATTGCTGTTTTTACGGAGAACAAGCAATAAAAACTATTCCTTGAGGGATTGTGCGTAGTCTTTTGCCTGTTGTAACAGGCGCAGCACGTTATTCCCCCAGATATCAGCCAAATCTTCTTCGGTATAGCCCTCGGCCAGTAAGCGCTCGGTAATTTTCGGCAGCGCGGCCACATCCATCATGGTTTCGACACCACCACCGCCATCCCAGTCGGCGCCTACACCGGTATGCTTTGGTCCGGCGACTTCAAGAATATGAAGGAAATGCTCCATATAATCCTCAAAGGTTGCTCTGACCGCAGGGTGTTCCATATCGATCTGTTTGCGTTTTGCCTTAAGCGCTGCAATTTCGGCTTCGCTCATTTGGGCAATGTTACCCATTTGCCGGAATAATTTGCCGTAGGCTTTTCCACGCTCCGGATCCTGAGGTAATTCCTTCAGGTAAGAGCTATAGGCATTCACATGAATAACGCCACCGCTCTCCACCAGCTTCTTAAGCAGGCTGTCACCCACATTGCGTGGGTGGTCATAGATCGTTTTGGTGCCGGAGTGCGACAGGATCACCGGTGTTTTGGATAACTCAATCATGTCTTCCAACAGATCATCGTGGGCATGGGAGCCATCCAGAATAATGCCCAGCTCATTGGCCTTTTTCACCAGCTCTTTACCCAGCGGCGACAGGCCACCATACTGCTGACCATCGGGATCGGTAGAGCTGTCACCAAACTGGTTATTTTTAAAGTGGACTGGCCCCACCATGCGCAGACCCATTTTGTAAAAGGTCTCCAGCAGACTGAGATCTTCACCCAGCGGATACGCATTTTCCATGCTGACATAGACAATCTTCTTGCCTTGCTCAGCAATCATTTTGGCGTCTTCCGGTTCGGTTGCCAGCGCAAACGTGTCGGGGTTAGCCGCGACCATTTTATGGATGGCCATCCCCCGCAGTAACGCGGTATCGCGGGACGACTTAAATCCTGCTTCGGTTACCGGCCCCTGAGGCGTGTAAATCACCCAAAAGCCACCGTCTAAACCGCCACTTTCCATGCGTGGCACATCTACCTGAGAAAAATCGTCGGCAAAAGTGTGCGAATGCATAATATCGAAGCCCGGT
>CEQU01004765.1_pt1 | contig 25747 bp, 20 predicted proteins | sample 531031 | NCBI WGS metagenome assembly CEQU01 (sample SAMEA2621216, study PRJEB7988) | marine metagenome | isolation source: saline water (ENVO:00002010), including
GGTTGGGATATTTGCTTTACCAGCAGGTATTCTGGCTTCCCGTTTGTCCGAGCAATTACGCTTACGGCGCGATACCTTTCGTAAGCATGTAATGGAGGTCATCGCCGATGGCAGCCTGTCGCCACATGAATTATCGCGTTTGAATCAGTTGCGGGAAACCCTTGGGCTCGACGACGATCAGGCCAATTTATTGATCGACATTGCACAGGAATATAATCAGCAAAATCAACACGCAAGCCCCTATCAGTACTGCCCTCATTGCGGAAAATCACTCCCTTCCGGGCAGCCCACCGATTTGCATCAGGGTTGATTATTGGCGCTCACAAGCTTATAAATAGGGATTATCTTATTGAGTATCTGACACAGACCAACTAAGAGTCTGATATTTCGGATCTCCTTCAGCCCAAAAAGAGTGCGCATGTCGGTAAAACATCCCATTATTGCTATTACCGGTTCATCTGGTTCTGGCACCACAACCACCACCAATGCGATTCGGCATATCTTTCGTAATCTCAAAATCGATGCGGCGTATGTTGGCGGTGACAGCTTTCACCGTTTTACCCGTCCGGAAATGGAAGTAGAAATACGAAAAGCACAGGAGCAGGGGCGCCACATCAGCTACTTCGGGCCGAAAGCCAATGATTTCTCGTTGCTCGAAACCTTATTCAGCCAGTATGCAGAAGATGGTACAGGCCGGTTTCGTCAGTATTTGCATACCTTTGACGATGCCGTGCCGTTTAATCAGATGCCCGGTACCTTTACGCCCTGGCAGGAATTACCTAGCGATACGGATTTATTATTTTACGAAGGCTTACATGGCGGCGTAAAAACCGAAGACATCGATGTGTCTCAGTATGTGGATTTACTGGTAGGCATGGTGCCCATTGTTAACCTGGAGTGGATCCAGAAGATTGTGCGCGATACCACCGACCGGGGCCATTCCCGGGAAGCGGTCATGAGCAGCATTGTGCGTGGTCTGGACGATTACTTCCATTATATTACGCCACAATTTTCCCGCACCCACATTAACTTTCAGCGTGTGCCCACGGTAGATACCTCAAACCCGTTCAGCGCCCGTGAAATACCCACTCAGGATGAAAGCTTCGTGGTGGTGCGTTTCCGCCGGGAAATGAAAAATGTCGACTTTCCTTATCTGCTGCAAATGATCGACGGCTCCTTTATGTCACGCATCAACACACTGGTGGTGCCGGGCGGTAAGATGGGCCTGGCCATGGAGTTAATCTTAACGCCACTAATTGAAGATCTGATGAAGCGCAAGAAAAGCCGCGGTTATCAGATGGACTGGGTGCAGTAAATTAGTCGCTGCGCGGCAGTAGTTTTCGCCCCCGTGCCATGCACGTTTTAATTTTTAATAGAAGCCCAGTTATCCGACTGGGTTCTTCCGTAATAGTGCCAATTTGAATATAAGCTGGCGTAGTACACACCAGTCCATCCGGGTACTGCTGAGACACCTCCACTGGGGAGCAATCGGCGGCATTAGCGCCATTTTTGTTATCCAAACGTATCCAACAAGGCGGCGGTAACATTGACATAGCTTGCATTCAACCTATAAATTTTTTGTACTAAATTCACCATAGCCCAGGCGCACATTTTGTTAAAGCGTTCTTGGTTAAAGAATACTGGGTCGATAATTCTGTAAATGAACCAGAGTCAGTAATCGATGCCAAATAACTACAATTGAGTTTACATCTCTTTGGGAGCCTGGTGCCGCCATTGAGACCCACTGTGGCGACAAGACCAATGGCGTTGTTTTATCCATTAGTTTGGTACAAACGCCAAGCTAGTCAAACCCGCTTCATTCTAAAGTCATCGTATTCGATGACTTTAATTTAAAATTAGAATTAATTAGCTGCTCACAAATACTCAGAAATTCAATGGTATTTAGTTACTTGTTACTGATTATTACGCCGATTCGATTTTCATGTTTGAATTGGGCAATATCTGTAATGCAAATACGCCCTTAATTTCTTCTCAATAGGCGACGATGAAGCAACCGAGTTAACGACTCAGGAAAAAATTTCAATCCACGCCCCTGCGTGAGGGGCGACCTGCAAATCCCGGCAGAGCTTAAAGCCTTTATGGTTTCAATCCACGCCCTTTCGTGAGGGGCGACGGCTCAATCGATGCGATCATTTACGAGCCAAAAGTTTCAATCCACGCCCCTGCGTGAGGGGCGACGCCAATAACGGGGCGCACGGTATCGCCGGGTTTGTTTCAATCCACGCCCCTGCGTGAGGGGCGACCTTGATGATCTTTTTCATAGCCAAACCTTTTAATGTTTCAATCCACGCCCCTGCGTGAGGGGCGACGTTTATGGCCATCAAGCGCTTTGTCGGAACTCGGTTTCAATCCACGCCCCTGCGTGAGGGGCGACACAGTTCCCAACCGCGCTTGATGCTGGTAAAGGAGTTTCAATCCACGCCCCTGCGTGAGGGGCGACTCGTTAAAGTTTGTCATGCGCCGGTTGCACTCCTGTTTCAATCCACGCCCCTGCGTGAGGGGCGACAATGAAGTCGGCAACTTCCTTCACTGAGTAGTTGGTTTCAATCCACGCCCCTGCGTGAGGGGCGACCCTGAAGAGGCAAGCTGCGATCCGTTTCGATAAGTTTCAATCCACGCCCCTGCGTGAGGGGCGACTATTGTGTTAAGTCACGCCGGTATGCGCGTTACTGTTTCAATCCACGCCCCTGCGTGAGGGGCGACCGTTAAAAGTAAAATCAATGTTTGCTGTGTTATCGTTTCAATCCACGCCCCTGCGTGAGGGGCGACATCCAGATCCATGCCTGCCTGAGCAGAGGCGAAGTTTCAATCCACGCCCCTGCGTGAGGGGCGACGTAACGCGGTTAAAATATCGCCTTCGTTATCATTGTTTCAATCCACGCCCCTGCGTGAGGGGCGACAAGCCTGATTATGGAAATTATTTTTATGATCTTGTTTCAATCCACGCCCCTGCGTGAGGGGCGACCCGGTGGTGATATATAATGCGCCGTTGTTATAGTGTTTCAATCCACGCCCCTGCGTGAGGGGCGACGCTAATGGTCAGGGAGAGAAAGTTTGTTATGTCTGTTTCAATCCACGCCCCTGCGTGAGGGGCGACGCTGACGGCAGGGTAGTTGCCCTGGATGATAACGTTTCAATCCACGCCCCTGCGTGAGGGGCGACTTTAGCTCGTCAGCCACCATTTGCAGCCATAGGTGTTTCAATCCACGCCCCTGCGTGAGGGGCGACTGGCCAGATGATGAAATGGACGATTTTAATTATGTTTCAATCCACGCCCCTGCGTGAGGGGCGACAACACAGCAAACATTGATTTTACTTTTAACGCAGTTTCAATCCACGCCCCTGCGTGAGGGGCGACCGCCGGAAACCAAGGAAACGCTCAAGGATATTAAGTTTCAATCCACGCCCCTGCGTGAGGGGCGACCCGCCGTGCCTGGCAGCAATGGGAGCGCGGGGACCGGTTTCAATCCACGCCCCTGCGTGAGGGGCGACACTGCATACCAGTCGCCGCGCCTGGCAGCAATGGGTTTCAATCCACGCCCCTGCGTGAGGGGCGACCGAGACTGGACGATAATCCGTACCCATGCAGATAGTTTCAATCCACGCCCCTGCGTGAGGGGCGACGTACCCTTTCCGTACCCTTATACAGTAGTCAGGTTTCAATCCACGCCCCTGCGTGAGGGGCGACTCAGCGGCTAAATCAATACGGCGCTGGATATCTGTTTCAATCCACGCCCCTGCGTGAGGGGCGACTTAACTTCAGCTTTGGCAAAAATGTTACTTACGTGTTTCAATCCACGCCCCTGCGTGAGGGGCGACTTTAAATTACCTTTAATTCACCAGCTGGCACACGTTTCAATCCACGCCCCTGCGTGAGGGGCGACGGTCCGATAGGCGTACAGTTTACCCCGATCAGCGTTTCAATCCACGCCCCTGCGTGAGGTGCGACCGGCCGGTGTATTTAAAGATGACAGTCAGATAGTGTTTCAATCCACGCCCCTGCGTGAGGGGCGACTTTGCCGGGATGAAACGTTTGCCAAGGCTACAGAGTTTCAATCCACGCCCCTGCGTGAGGGGCGACCTCGACCTGTAAGTGCTGATTGCACCGCCACGAGTTTCAATCCACGCCCCTGCGTGAGGGGCGACTGTTTTGCATAGCTACAGCTAAAACCTCAATCCTGTTTCAATCCACGCCCCTGCGTGAGGGGCGACCAAATCAATCGCATTCAAATAGGCGATGTACTCAAGTTTCAATCCACGCCCCTGCGTGAGGGGCGACATCTTCTGGGTTGGCCACGCCGAGGTTATGAGTGTTTCAATCCACGCCCCTGCGTGAGGGGCGACGAAGAAGAAAAATCCATCCGGCATCATATCGCAGTTTCAATCCACGCCCCTGCGTGAGGGGCGACGCGTTGCATTTGAAATGCTGTCTTGTAAGCATCTGTTTCAATCCACGCCCCTGCGTGAGGGGCGACAACCAGGCGAAGCTTGTCTTTGTTTTCTTTCCTGTTTCAATCCACGCCCCTGCGTGAGGGGCGACGCCGGATGGGATAGAGCCCAAGGTTATTGCCTGAGTTTCAATCCACGCCCCTGCGTGAGGGGCGACCGATTGGGGTCGTCATTTACTCCCTTACGTAACAGTTTCAATCCACGCCCCTGCGTGAGGGGCGACAGAACTATCAAACAAACCCGCTCAGAGTTGCGTGTTTCAATCCACGCCCCTGCGTGAGGGGCGACACGCGATTAGGTTTTTGTGGCGTTCGATTATCGGGTTTCAATCCACGCCCCTGCGTGAGGGGCGACGAGACTTTCTTTAAGCGCATACCTGGCATAACAAGTTTCAATCCACGCCCCTGCGTGAGGGGCGACTAGGTTTTTTCTTTCTTATCGCCAGATGCGATTAGTTTCAATCCACGCCCCTGCGTGAGGGGCGACTATCTGACTTAAGATAAATGTCACCAGCTGCTGTTTCAATCCACGCCCCTGCGTGAGGGGCGACAACACAAAATACCAATGTGATAACCATGTTTGCAGTTTCAATCCACGCCCCTGCGTGAGGGGCGACCTGACGCCAACAACGCGGTCGTCGGTTTTAATATGTTTCAATCCACGCCCCTGCGTGAGGGGCGACGGAGCGTGGTTAAGCCAGTAGTGAAAAAGAAGTGGTTTCAATCCACGCCCCTGCGTGAGGGGCGACTAGCCAGTCCTGCCCTCGTCATCACCGCGAACGGGTTTCAATCCACGCCCCTGCGTGAGGGGCGACTTCACCCCGCTTGGCTTTTCCACTTCGTAAAGAGTTTCAATCCACGCCCCTGCGTGAGGGGCGACGGAGTTCGGGAAGGCTTCACCGGTGCGCCTTAAAGTTTCAATCCACGCCCCTGCGTGAGGGGCGACGGCCAGTGATACGGCTGCTCACAATGATGTCGTGTTTCAATCCACGCCCCTGCGTGAGGGGCGACGCCGCAGACCACGCTGGAATATATTGTTATTGATGTTTCAATCCACGCCCCTGCGTGAGGGGCGACGTTGTCGAAAGTAGCTTGACCTACAGAGCGATACAGTTTCAATCCACGCCCCTGCGTGAGGGGCGACGCTTGCCATTTTTCTTGAGTACATCGCCTATTTGTTTCAATCCACGCCCCTGCGTGAGGGGCGACCGAATACCAACGCCATTGCCTACCCGGTAAGGGCGTTTCAATCCACGCCCCTGCGTGAGGGGCGACAAAACCCCCATTTTCTCAGCCAGGGTTTTATTCAGTTTCAATCCACGCCCCTGCGTGAGGGGCGACCCTGATAGGCGCCCAGGTGATAGGTCTGCTGTGTTTCAATCCACGCCCCTGCGTGAGGGGCGACCCGCGCCCGGACCATTGCCGCTAACTGTGGCATGTTTCAATCCACGCCCCTGCGTGAGGGGCGACTACATAATTACCATCGTCGCATTTGACAATCTTTGTTTCAATCCACGCCCCTGCGTGAGGGGCGACCGCATTATTCGCGTCAAAGCCCGCCATTGCTAGGTTTCAATCCACGCCCCTGCGTGAGGGGCGACAGCCCATCTTTCAGGTCCCAAAACCAAAAAGATAAACCAAGCAATTCCGCTAATGTGTTAACAAAATTACCGTTGTCTACACTACATTGCCATTCAACAAGTCACAAGTTCATTGTTTTCAGATGGTTAATGTAATCGCTAACTATCCAGATTTTTAAAGAGCACTATGGGTTAGCGGAAGCTATAAAATAATGGGAGTTTTAAATATATCGAAAGAAGGCTTGGCTCCGTAATGTTCGATCTTCTGCTGACCGTTTTTACCAAGCTTGTAGAATCTCAAACTATCCACTTCTGCATCAAAAATATCAAATAATTGCTGCTTAAACTGCACCCATTGAGCTGGGACAACATCGCACTCGAATACTGAGTACTGCACACGAATACCATAGTCCTGGCACACCTTTGCAATCCGCCTCAATCGCCTTTTACCACCTTCGCTTTCGAATGACACATCGTAAGTTACCAGAACCAACATATCCTGTCCTCACTTAGCCAAGAAGGGCGGATAGTGTTGCAAGTCACCACGTAAATGTCTTGCAAGCAACATTGCTTGAATGTGAGGCAGCAAGCCTATTTCAACTTTTTCATTAAGAAACGGATGAACAATACTTTCTTGCTTACGCTGCTGTAGAGCTGCAAACAGAACTTTCCGGGCATCATCTTTCATCTTCACTGCACCACTCACTTCGTTTTCAAAATCGGTGATTTTTATCTGTTGCCGATTTATCAAACTAAGGACCAGTCTGTCGGCCAAATAAGCACGGAATTCTTCCAAAATATCCTGAGCCAAACTGTCTCGACCAGGCCGGTCTGCATGCAGAAAACCCACTTGCGGATCGAGACCAACCGCATGTAAGGCACCGCTAACATCCTGACCTATGACACTGTAAACTAAAGACAGCATCGCATTCACGGCATCTCTGGGAGGTCTGCGTTTTCGTCCCGAAAAAACAAAACTTTCACGTAACCCAGATTTAATTAGCTGCTGAAACACTGAAAAATATTGCGCCGCCGCATCCCCTTCAACGCCACGAAGTTTATCTAGCGAATTGGCCTGTTTGGTTTGTTCTACTGAAAACTTGAGCTTAGTTACTACTTGAACGATAGCCACATTCTGCCCGTGATTTCTTAACTGTCGCTGCAGCAAGCCCCGGCAGTTCTGGATTTTGGCTGCAATAATATTGCGGGCAACCTCTAATGGTGCATTGTCACTGGCTCTATATTGAGCCCGGCGCAGTAAAACGTTACCAGATTTACGCCCCACCATGCGGGCCTGATATCTTCCAAAAAGATCGAAGTAGGCCAAATTGACATCGTTTTCAGCACAGTGTGCCATCAATCCGGGGGATACCCGGGTCTGCCCAAAACAATAAATGTTGCTGATGGAATGAATCGGTAGTTTTAAAAGAGTTTCATTTTCTTGTTTAACGACAATAGCCTCACGCTCTTTATGGGCATACAAGTTGTCTCTGGTTAAATACAGGCTATTTTGCAGTTTCTTCATTCAATGTCCCTGTCCATAGCAAACAATGCTGCGATGTAATCCGCACTATTGTCCTTTGCGACATGTTGAGGATTACAAATATCGATCAACGAACATGCCTGGCACTTTTTTTCATATACCGGCTTGGGCAAGAGATCAGAATTTATCAAATGCCGCACATTGTCGATAATGCCCAACGTTTGCTGCCTAAGTGCAGCAGTAAACTCAACAGGCTCGCGACGACGAGTTTGCCAGTACCATAAATAACCCATATTTATTGGCTGCTCTGTCATTTCTTCCAAACACAACGCCTGTGCACAAAGTTGCACCTTGTCCCAATTGCCAGGTTTGGCTTTGCCTTTTTTATATTCAACAGGTGTCAACTGCCCGGTAGAGAGGTTCTTCTCCACCAGGTCCAGCTTTCCAGTTACTCCCAGCTGTTCTGCACAAACCTGCACAGCACGCTCAAAACGCACACCATTGCGACTTTCGGGATCGCCACTATCCACCCTTTTATGCAACAAATTGCCTTTGGCAGTGTGCCAGTTGTCGGCCCACACCTGCTCGTTATGAATTAACGCACATTGACGAGGGCAAAAGGCAAAGTGTTGTAAGGCGGATAGTGGGACGAGTTTTAAACCGTCCATGACTTAGAAAATTTCCAGAGCCTCAACGCCAAGTTCAACTAAGCCATCTGAATTAAGTTGGATTTTATAATCTGAAAATTCAGCAGCAGGGGTTCCACTATCACCCTTAACCCGATCGACGGTAACTCGTTCAAAGAGCTTATGCGCTGGTGCGTTCCCGAGAGCATTTTCATGCTTAAACACTATCAATTTACGCCCAGCCATTTCTCCTCGTGCTGCTGAATGATCATGTTCAAACATCATTTCGAGTGATTTCCAGACCTTGTCTAGATCGCTTTCAGAGAACCCTGTTTTTTCGGCCAATTTTGCAGAAACAAAACCATGAACCCGGTATAAACCATAAGGAACTATATGCTTTCGCCCCATAGTTCGCTCTTTTTCCAAATCCTTTTCATTAGTAACCGCCATTCGGGTAATTGAGATTTCCAGAGGAATAATCGGATCAATTGATTTAGCGAATGCCAATTGTAAAGGTCCTCGGACTTGCCCGGAGTTTACCTCTGTCGTCATAACCGCGCCAAAAGTACGAACATCAAAAAAATTAGTGCACATCCAATCCGTTACTTCTTTTGCTTTAGCTTGGTCTTTTGGTAATTTTTTTGATTCTGGTTTAATTTCAAGAGCGTCATAAGCTTTTTGATTTTGCTGGTTTAGAACACTTTTTTCTTGTACATAAATGTCATAACCCGGCGAGTTTTCTTCACTTAACTGAATGTAGTTCCGAATTTTGCGTTTAAGACTGACGTCAGTCACCAGTCCCTTACTGGACTCAGGGTCGAGGCGCGGCATATTTCCCGCATCAGGATCTCCGTTAGGATTGCCATTTGTTACATCAAAAAAGTAAACAAATTCATAGCGGTTTTGGATAGTCATTAGTCATTCCCTTCTGTTATTAATTCATTAGATTCAACTGACTCTGATTGAGCAAAGCGTGCATTTTTCTGATGGTAGTACCCAATCGAAAAGCGTCCTTGATTTTCAATGGAAAAGTGGCGCGGAAACTCCGTTGGCAAACTTGTCATTATTGCCCCCAGCTCTCTTTCAATCGAGAAAGCCAAGCCAGGTTTGTCCTTTCGAACTCTGGACAGATGGTGCTTACTTCCTGCAAGTAATCTGGGGTAAACGGAATAAGGAACCGTCGATGCAGCGGCAAAATACTTATCGGTAATCGTGGCGTTAACTTTGTCACCTAATGCAATGCGCTGTATATTTTCTAACACGGCGAACAGCCTACCTAACAGGTAAGCAGGGTTCGCATTGGATTCATCTAAACTCATTGAAATCTCCTCTTTTCCTAATAATCTGAATTCTCTTTGCATTACCGACTTCACCATGGCAACACGCAAGCCACTGATATCGCCATCAGACCTAAACCGCGAAAGTAGCTGTGCTAATATGGCTCTGGGGTAGCGCTGCCCGGTTAAAATGGCTCGCATCAACTCTCCAGCTAGATGTGCAGGAGCATCATTGATATCTTTCTTTTTCTTATTTCCATTACTCTCGTATCTGGTCGGGATGAGCTCTAATAAAAGTCGATATAAAGATGGTAAGGTTTTCCATGGCAAGGGATTTAATGCTAAATCCTGAAAGTGCTCAGTAAATCTTTGTTGAATATGCCCAAGATCGATTTGTAACCAAAAACGGATGGAAAGACGGGCAGCGTTTGGAGCCACCCCCAAAATAAAGAACTGGGTATTAGGATCCAGGTCAGGCGAAATCTCTGTCAAAGGCCTCCCTTTCGCAAGTTTCTCTAACTCAGAAGCCAGTGCTTTTGCTTCACTTTCATCTGTAGGCGACGGCGGATTAAAGCCCTTCATAAAAAACGTTTCTGCACTTTTGGCTTTCTGTTCACTGTCTGCCAATGCCCAAAACACCACCGTTGTATCACCTAAACTGATGACCTGTTCATTCTCTCTGCGCAGCAAATAATTTAGTGCAGTGGTGTAAGCAAAGGCCGCTTGCTCAGAAACTGGCGCATTGTCTCCTTGCCCTTTCCCAAAAGATTCGAACGACTCTTTATTAAAAGAGACTATAGAAACCCCAGAACTCTGCCCCCCTGAAACTCCCTTAATTACAGGATGTAATCTAGAAATCGGTGCTTGTTGCCCGGTAATTAAACACATTGCTTCCTTAGCATCATCCGACTGAAGCAGCGCTCTCCAAATAGTTCTTGCCTCTAAGCATTCATGGACATACTTGCGCAGACCATCTAACTGAAACACCACGTTTGCATCCAGCACATCCGGTGAAAGTACAGATTCGGCAAAGTTCTCAGGCTTCCAGTTTTTCAAAAACAGAGCTAATGCCTTTAATCCTTTATCTTCGGCATTTTTCAGTAGAGACAAATGCACATCCCGAAATGCTTCAAAGGTTGGTAAGGACAATTCAAATGGCGCATCACTTTTTTTATCGTTCGAGGACGCAACACCAAGGGAATACGCAGTTTTATCCCACAAGAAGAAAGGTTTCGTTACTTTACCTGGCCTCTTAAAAGACTGTGGCACTCGCATTAATTTAGGTTTTGGCTTTTTCTCATCGGATAAATTTGGTACTAAATCAACTAATTCCCCTTGTTCCGAAAGGACTAGAATATAGCCGATTTTTTCTTCACTAAAACCAAAAGTAGGAACCGCCCCCTGGCTATTCTTATTGAGCCGATCGTAGTATTGAGTTAAGGCAGATAAAATCACTGTGCCACCTCCGGTGAGTTAAAAGGTGGCACCTCAACTACGCCATTAGAGAGTTCAGCTCTAAAAAATCTCGGCTCTGCATTATTGGCAAAATCAATATCATGCAACATCCAGCCTAGATCTTTGTTGACGAGAGCTAGTTCCGACGATGGAAAATCAGCTTCGGATTCAATTAACGAAAAATAGGCTGGAAACTCCCTGTTACCTAAACAAGGCTGATGGAAAAACTGACCTTTACGCGCCCGGCGGTTAAAAATATCCAGATGTTTGCCAACGCTATCTTCAGCCCCTGCTTTATCAGTAAGTTCAAAATGCGCTTCGATTACATAGCCTACATCACGCAGTAAGGTAGTCGCTCTTTGCTGACGATTATTTGGTTTATATGGGTTATCAATTAAGAACCCTAAACCTGAAGTGGATTTTCTTTTTATTGCTCCCGCAACGGTGGTATGAGAGATCTTACAATCTCCCAATTCATTGCGCCGAATTGATTCAAAACGAACAGGCTTGAGTACATGAATGCGATCAATCACCCAACAAATTGCAGGTTTCCAATGAATTGCTTCCAGAATTCCCCTAGCTGCTGAGGGTGTAATGACATCATAAGAAACACGTTCAACCTTCATTTCTGGTCGAGTAAAGCAAGCATAGTCTCCCCATACATGCAATTTAATACCATACGCCATATTTCCTCCTTTAATTATTTGTCTATACAACTTGGGTTTCGGCTTTTATAAAGTCAGGTTCAGCCCAAACAAGCCCAAACTCTAAGTCGTATATATCCATATTTAGCAACTCCCAAAACTGCTCTTCAAAACGATGTGGGGCAACCATTTGAATTGTTTTCGCCCTCCTCAGGCAGTCAAAACCATCTTGCGGGATCTGTACTATATATAACTGTAACTTTCTTAGGACGCCGCTTACGTCATCCGTTGTTTTAAGCTGCTTTAATAATGCTTTAGCTTCATCGTCATAAGGGATAAAGATGGGCTGCATAAAGCTCTCTATTATTCGAAAATCTTTAGCTATTTTCTGAAATGGAAAATCTAATTTCGATGCCCCAAGCCGACAGGCCTTTAAGATCTGCTTTTCGTCTAGTTCATTCCCTTTTCGCCAATACACATTGGAAAAATAATCCTTCATAGCGGCTTGATCTAATAAGCTACCGTGCCCTTTACGCAGCACTGCTCGCATATCAGCCGTAAGCCCCTTTAGCGCAGGTGGAATTGGCCAATCCGGAGATTTAAAAATCCAAACATGACTATCTTCTTTCTTCCAAATACGTTCGCGATTACAGCGACCAGCGGCTTGCGCAATGGAATCCAGACCAGCCTCAGCACGCATAACGCAGGGAAAGTTGACATCAACGCCAGCCTCAATGAGTGACGTTGAGACTACGCGGCATGGAAGTGAATTTTCCGGTTTTAAACGTTCACGAATAATTTCCAACGTTTTGGTTCGATGAGCAGCGCACATCAAGGTCGTTAAGTGAAAAACACCTTCTGTTTGCTGACCTTTAAGCATTTGGAATAGTGACTGAGCATGACGGCGATTATTTACTATGGTTAGAATTTGTTCGTTGGCTTGAATGCGGGAGAGCAGTTCATCATCAGATAGATCTCCCAAATGAGAAACATTAACCAAACTGAGTTCTTCAAATAGTCTCGCTGGATCTGGCGCAATTTCACGCACATCTTCTTCACGAAATCCTTGTTTGAAATCAGGCTCACACAGTGCGGGTTGAGTCGCGGTACAGAGCACTACAGAACAATTGTAGTTACGGGCCAATTCATCAATTACAGCCATTATCGGACGAAGAAATTTGAGCGGTATTATTTGCGCCTCATCCAGAATAATCACACTACCCGAAATATTGTGTAACTTTCGGCAGCGCGAAGGTCGATCTGCAAACAGTGATTCAAAAAACTGCACAGCCGTAGTCACGACCACTGGCATATCCCAGTTTTCTATTGCTAACTTAAGCTTATCGCGAGTTTCTTCGGCCCCCTCTTTACCCAAGATATTACGATCATCAAAATTGCTGTGATGCTCTAAAACTGCGGCATCACCTAAATCACCAAAGGCTTCGCGGAACACTTTTGCATTCTGTTCAATAATGCTGGTAAACGGAATTACATAAATTACTCTGCGCATACCATGTGCCAGTGCATGATCTAAGGAAAATGCCATAGAACTTAGCGTTTTTCCGCCACCAGTTGGGACGGTTAAGGTAAATAATCCAGGAGAGAGTTGCGCTTTAAAACGGGCATTATCATGAATTTCTTTGCGTAGCTGATTTACTTTTTTGGATTGATCACTTTTAACCAACATATCAGTCATTGTTTGATCAAACCGTTTTTTTAATTCTGCCAGTTGTGGGTATTCTCCTCTTAACAAAGCTTTATTATCTAAGTTCCTATAAAACTTGTCGGTATCGATATAATCTGCATCAACCAAACACGAAAAAATCATACGAATTAAAAACGCAAATTGAAAACCTTGGAGCTCAGCATCGGGATTGGCTACAATTTTTGGTACGAGCGATTCAACTGGCGGTACAACAAGTTCAGATTTCCACATTTCATTATCAAGGACAGGTAATTCTTTACCAAATTGCAGATTTAATCGCTCCTTGAGTGCTCTCCTACCATCTCCTTCAGCGGAACCATTCGCCAATCCAGCGTGATGACCAGCAATCGCGTAAGCAATTAAGTAATTCCAAGGAGCAGGTATGAATTCGGCAGCAACCTTAGCTCCAGCAGTAGCATGATCCACCTTGGTTTTGGAGCCATTCAACCGAGCTTGAAATTCTGGCGTGTATTTACCTAAATCGTGCAAAAGACCTGCTAGATAAGTCAATCTATTGGCTTTGTAGTATCTGGAATTGTGTTCAGCGACCTCTGCGACTATAGTCAGATGTTCATGTAATGGCTGCCAATCCGATTTATCACTATTATTTCCAGAGTGTGCAAAATACTTAATCATCACTGAACACTCAAAATAAAAGCGCAAGCCACAACGACCAATAGCCTTAACCAAAATGACTGATTTATGAAAGCGTATTTAGTATTGCAAGTGATATCCATTTGGAACCTTAACTTTTAATCTGATTAAAGTGCAAACGACTCTTATAGAGATACATTTCAAGCATTTCACTTGAAAGCACATCACACAATCCCTGACATTTAACCAGTAAACAAACTTGCCTTATCTTTCTCTTTTACCGGGTTTAACCGGTAAATAACCAAGGTTTTAAGTCTTCTTCGTTTACCAGTATTAACTGTTGCTGCTGTGGTGTTTTAGCCAATGAATCTGTTCGCACTTGCATTTCTTGTATTAAATATTGAGCAAGAGCTGCTTTTGTAGAAATGATCAATTCACCATTTTGCATTTGATAATCTTGTTCAATGATTGCCTTTTGCTCTGGTGTGAAACGAGGGTCTGGTTGAAAACGAAGCATAACCATAGAATTCCAACCAGGATCTTGTTCACGCAAATGTGTTGCAGAGTCCATCACTTCAGGTACACCACGAAACCGGCTTAAAACAAAGTCTCTGAATTCTCTGCGATATTCGCAGTAACCTCTTAAATGCCAACGCAACCCAGTTTTTACAAATGTATGAGGCTGAATCACTCGGCCTTCTGCCGTCGTTTTGCTTAAAGACAAATATTCAACGTCGATTCTGCGCTTTTGTTTAACGGCATTAACCAGTCCACGCATTATCTGCGGTGAAATTGCTCTGGGTGGGAGTCTTAGTTCAGCGTGGGTGATGCTGTTACTTTTTGGCACGTCTGCCAAATTGACCTGAGAGTTTAGCCAATCCAGATATTCTGCGACGTCGCCGTTTATATAATTAAAGGTAAATAGTTCCTGTGCTAAATGGGCTTTTGCACTGCGATTATATTTGAGGTTTTGAGGGTGTATCTCATTGTACTCAACTAAGTACTTTTTAGATTGTGTAACGCTAATTCCGTAGGCCAAGCATAAATCTTGACTATTTATTTGCCCTTGCCAATAAGCAAGGAGTTCAATAAGCCATTTATACCTGTTACCGCCTGAGCTACCCATCAGCCAATTCCATTTAACTGTGATTTCTTACTTCAGACTAACAGGCAAACTAATTATTGTCCTGTTTAAAATCAAATAAACAACGCTTTAGTTGTAAGACCAAAGTATTTTATAACCAAAATAAATACTAACTATTAACGCCTGACACCGCTCATTCACCGCTTAGTCCTTTACTGGCGAGGGCTTCGCCGTAAAATACGGCCACTGAAATTGCGGAATCCCCCTCATGATAGATACCATTCTTATTACCCTGGCCGCCCTGGCCCTGCTTGGCGTGATGTTCGAAGAAGTCCTGCATATCAACAAGGCAAAGATCACCCTATTTTTTGGCACGCTGGCCTGGATTATCCTGTTTATCTCTGCCGACAGCCCGGCCTCCACCGACGCGGTTAACGAAGGCTTACTGCATAACATTACCGAGATCTCCACCCTGTGGTTATTCCTGGTGGCCGCCATGACCTTTGTGGCTTACCTCAACCGTAAGGGACTCATTGCCAATATGCTGAACCTGGTGATGCCAACCAATATTTCACTCAAAAAGCTGATGTTGATAACCGCACTGTTCAGTTTTTGCTTCTCCTCGCTGGCAGATAACATCACCGCTACGCTGGTGTCTATCGCCATGGTGCTATCACTGGGACTGCCGTTTAATCAAACCATGCGCTTTGCGGTACTGGTAGTTTTCGCAGTCAATTCCGGTGGCGTATCGCTGATTACCGGTGATGTCACCACTTTGATGATCTTTATGCAAAAGAAAGTCACTATTACCCAGTTATTCTGGCTGCTGGTGCCTTCGTTCCTGGCCGTAATGGTACTCACCGGATTATTAAGCATCGGCATGACCGGCAAGGTAAAAATTCGTAAAACGACCTATGCCACCAATACTATCGATTATGTAATCGCCGGTATTTTCTTAACCACCATTATCTCAACGCTGATCCTTAACGTGTTGTATGCCATTCCGCCCATGCTGACTTTTCTCGCGGGTATGGCAATTATGTTTCTGGTAGCCAACCACATGGGCGAAGATGACGATCAGGACCCGATTATGGATTACATCCGCTACATAGAGTTTGATACCCTGCTGTTCTTCCTGGGTGTACTGCTGTTAGTGGGTATGCTGGAACATATCGAAGCCTTACACTCGCTTCTTTACCTGTATCAGGTCTTCCCGCCGCTGATTGCAAATTATGTGATGGGCGCAACCTCGGCCTTAATCGATAACGTACCGCTAACGGCGGCGCTGCTTAAGGCCAATATCGGCATGTCGGTGAGTGAATGGATGTTACTGACTTATGCTGTAGGCGTAGGCGGTTCGTTGCTCATCATCGGCTCGGCAGCCGGCATTGTCACCATGAGTAAGGTTAAGGGCCTGAGTTTCGCCCGGTACGGCAAGTACTTTTTGCTGTTGCTTATTGCTTATTCAGTGGGCTATGTGCTGGTTTATGGAGTGGCCACGTATATCATGCCCGGCGTTGCCTGAATAACCCGCCTGACACGCTTTGTAACAATCCGTGCCGGTTCGAAACATCTGAGCACTTTTGTCCGGTATCACTTAGGGTTATAGTGATACCGGAACGCGGTTGTCAGTGAGGCAGAAATGGGTCAGGAAACATCAAAAATATTAGTCGTCGATGACGATATGCGGTTACGTAGCTTGCTTGAGCGCTACCTGGTGGAGCAGGGCTTTCAGGTAAGAAGCGCGGCGAATGCCGAGCAGATGGACCGCCTGTTAGAACGTGAAAACTTTCATTTGATGGTCCTTGATCTGATGCTACCTGGTGAGGATGGCCTGTCTATTTGCCGTCGTATGCGTCAGGCAGAAAGCAAGATGCCTATTATTATGTTAACCGCCAAAGGCGATGAGGTTGACCGTATTATCGGGCTGGAAATGGGTGCCGATGACTACCTGCCAAAACCATTTAATCCGCGGGAGTTGCTTGCCCGCGCGAAAGCCGTGCTACGTCGTCAGACACACGAGGCCCCCGGCGCGCCATCCATGGAAGAACAAATTGTCGAGTTTGGCACTTACCGGTTAAACCTGGCTACCCGCGAGATGACCGACGACGGCAAGTCCTTGTCGCTCACCAGCGGCGAATTTGCGGTCTTAAAATCACTGGTTACTCACCCCCGTGAGCCGTTGTCCCGCGACAAACTGATGAATCTGGCCAGAGGCCGGGATTATAGTGCCCTGGAACGCAGCATCGACGTTCAGGTATCACGCCTACGCCGCATGCTGGAAGAAGATCCGGCCAATCCACGTTACATCCAGACAGTATGGGGTTTAGGTTATGTATTCGTGCCGGATGGCGCGGTTGCCCAGTAACTTAACCAGTGCGATTACTCCCTAAAAGCGCCTTTGGCCAAACCATACTGCTGATTGGCGTTTTGTTGTTGATCAACCAGGTAGTCTCTTACCTGTCGGTCACCATGTATTTTATCCGCCCCAGTTACGAGCAAATTAACAGTCTGATTGCCACTCAGGCCGCCACACTCAAAACCCACGTGGACGAACTCGACGACCCGGAATACCTGCGTACCTTAAAAGCACAAACCGGCATTCGCATCTTTACTGATACCGAAGCAAAGGCCGCCAGACTGGGGCAGGCTACCTTTTATCAGTTTATGTCTGCCCAGGTTACCGAGCAGCTGGACGAAAAAGCCGAAGTACGCATCAGTGCGCCCCAGCTTGATCAGCAATCCACGCCCTATTACGTCTGGATCAAAATCGCCAGTCTGCCAGACAATTGGATCCGCGTGCCGGTGTACGGCTTAAGTGAAGCCAATATCTTCCCGTTAACCCTGTATCTGTTGCTAATTGGTATTTTAAGTGTGGGTGGCGGCTGGCTGTTTGTATTTCGCCTTAACCGGCCATTGAGCGCACTGCAGCGCGCCGCAATCAAAGTGGGCCGGGGGCAGTTTCCGCCGCCGCTGAAAGAAGATGGCACCAGCGAAATGATTGAGGTAACCAAAGCGTTTAACCGCATGAACCAGGGGATAAAGCAGTTAGAGCATGATCGTATGGTTATGACGGCGGGGATATCCCACGACCTGCGCACCCCACTTACCCGTATTCGCCTGGCCACCGAAATGCTGCCCGAGGATCAGGATTGGGTGAAAGAAGGCATCGTCAGCGATATCGAAGACATGAATGCGATTATCGATCAGTTCATCGAGTATGCCCGGCAGGAACAACAGGAACGCCAGACCATTGCCAACCTGAACCCGTTAATTACCGAATTAACCGATGCCCGTAATACCAATCAGCAGTTTAATCCTTCCGCGGAAGACCGTCAGTCCATTCACCTGGAGCTCAATCCACTGCCGAATATTCCATTGCGTAAAGTCGCCCTCAAACGGGTGCTGGATAATCTGATTGAAAACGCCTTCCGCTACGGCAGTAACCATATAGAAATCACCACCTATTTTGACAAAAAGCAAAACCGGGTGGTCTGTAAAGTTCGTGATTTTGGTCAGGGCATTCCTGAGGAAAGTCTGGAAAACGTCTTCCGCCCATTCTCTCAGGGCGACTCAGCGCGCAATTCCGGCGGCTCAGGACTTGGACTGGCCATCACCAAGCGGATTATCGAGATGCATGGCGGGCAGATTAACCTGCGCAATCACCCCAAAGAAGGCCTGATTGCTGAGTTCTGGCTGCCTAGCGAGGGGCTGTAATACACCTAGCCTCGCTTAATAATGCGGCTGTAAAACCAGGTGGCACTCCAGAGTAGCACCGCCGCCATCGGCACAGCCCAGTAAGCCACTTCAATAGAAGCTATCCCGGCCCAGGCACCGGTACCAAGCGACACCAGTTTCACCCCCATGGCATTCCCAAGAATAGTTATTCCTGATAACAACGGGCCTTTTTCGCTGTCGATATTCATGGCGGCAGAGAGGATTAATGGGAAGAGGCCGCCAAGCCCCAGACCTAACAGGAAGTTACCCAGCATTATCGGCACAAAGGTATCGCCCAGCTTGGCAATAATGGCCCCGGCCAGCAGCATAGTGACCAGCACCACCATTAACCGGTGCACGCTAAACCAGCGCAGAAAATACGCAAAGGTCAAACGACTCAACGCCATTCCACCGGTAAAACCAGCTAGCAGCAAGCGGGCTGCATCCCCGTCGAAACCCAGGCCCTGCTGTGCGTAACTCACAAACCAGTTAACCGTACCAAATTCCACCGCTCCATAGCCAAAACTGGCGACGGCCAATAATAAAAACACCGGCTGACGCACGATGGTGGCAAACGCCAGAGTTTGCTTAGGCGCCGATTCCTGCTGTTTCTCAACCGGTAATTTTGCATTGGCATTGCGCACACTAAGAAAAGTAAACAGCGCCAGAATAACCCACAAACCAGCCAGAAAGTGCAGCGGCAAGCGCCAGTTAGCCTGCCACAAGAAGATAAGCGACACGTAGAAAGACGCCACCAGCGTGCCAAGGCTAAACATAAAATCCATAGTGCCCATCATGGCAAAGCGCTTTTCTACATAGAGCTGGGCGATTATCGTATGGCCAATGGTAATTTTACAGGAGCTCAATACGCCAACAATAAACACAATCACCAGCAATCCCGGCCAGTTTGGCATTAAGCCAGCAATAACAATGAACAGGGCATTCACCAGCGACAAACTGGCAAACAACGGCAAGAACTCAAATCGCGACGCATATTTGCCACCAATAATCGCACCCATCATCATGCCCAGTGAAAACAACGTAAACAATGCACCGCTAACAAAACTGCTCATAGTCAGCTCTGCCGCCATTCGAGGCAGCAAGATCCCCCACATCAGCAACAGAATGCCGAGCAGAAAAAAGCCGCTGAATATTACGGTAGTAGCCAGGGTTCGATTCATTAGTTCTCCGTAAGACGTATCAGTCCGGCTCTCAGATGAGAGTCGGCTACGCTAGCAATAGCATCGAACCTGTGGGCACATCAATAAGAATTCGTATGCAGCGAGTGATTTCGTTAACGTACTTAACAAATCTGGTAATAACCCCCGCATGCAAAAGAAAGTATGAGAAAAGAGTTAACTACGCTCGGCTAGCCGTTGCCGCGCACCAGGCTTTCCAGCCGCGCCAACTCTTGTTCCAGTGAATTCACCGGCATTGTAGTGCCAGCCCGGGTATACCAGTACCGCGCATTAAACTCATCACGCTCAACCCGGTGCAGATAGCCGTGGATCAGGCAGGAAAACTCATCGTTATAGTCCTGAACCAAATCGTGAGAGCCATCCCAGTCACCGGCTCTGGCCAACTCAAGCGCTTTAATGTGAAAATCAGCCATCAATAAACCGCTTACTGTGAGGCTTCTGGTGCGTTGTTATAGCCACTTTTTAGCGCTTCTACATCAATTTCATCAAAGCGATACTCTGTATGGCAGTACTGACAGTTCATGTTAATTGAACCTTCTTCTTTAATAATCGCCAGCAGTTCGGCTTTGTCGATGTTACGAAGTGCTTCGGCGCTACGTTCACGTGAGCAGGTACAGGCAAAGGTCACCGCTTCCGGCGCATATACTTCAACGGTTTGTTCATGGTACAAACGGTGCAATACATCCTGTGCAGGCAAAGCAAACAACTCTTCGGGTGTCATGGTTTCAGTTAAGGTGCAGAGGTGCTCAAATTCACTGTCAGCGGTCACGTTAGTGGCTTCACTGCTGGTTGGCACTACCTGCAAAAACATCCCGGCCACTTTAGGCGCATCTTTGTCTGCTAAGTCAGTGTGGATAAACACACGGGTTGCCAATTGCTCTGAGCGTTCGAAGTAATCCTCAATACAGCCAGCCAGCGAGCCTTTATCGAGTGCTACAACGCCCTGATAACGCTCTCCTTCGGTAGGCGTAATGGTAATAACCAGCACAGCGTTAGCCACCAGATCGGCAAAGCTGGCAGTCGATAAATCGGCTTCCTCATCCCAGCGGGCAACGCCCCGTAAGTTCTGTCCGTGGGTGGCATTGACCACGGCATAACGCACTTTACCCTGACTTTGAATTTGAAGCCCTACTTCCCCCTCAAATTTGAGGGTAGCGGTTAACAAACTGGCAGCTGCGGCCATCTCGGCCAGCAATTGCTGAATGGCCAACGGGTAGTCGGTGCTATGTACGATTGGATTTAAAGTGTCCTGCAATCTAACCAATTCACCGCGCACGCTGGCATCAGTGAATAAATAACGATGTAACTGATCAAACTGATTCATGGTTTTTCCTGTCTTTCATCAGTGTTATCACTGATGTTTAAATTTAATAAGTTCGCGACGCTGCTTTTTGTCGGGGCGGCTTTCCGGTCGCGGATTATGGAAGCTTTGCGATTTTCGGGCGGCCTGATTCTCTTCCCTTTTAGCGATGCTCTGAGGCGTCTCTTCATATAATAGCTGAGCGTCTTTCGCCGGCAGGCGTTTTTCAGAAACGCCCTGAACGATAAGCTCTTTAACGTCCCAGCCAGCAGGCACCCGGATGGCCGCACCGGGTTCAACAATTTTACCCGGTTTGCTTTTTTGCCCGTTGTAGTGAACTTTTCCGGCCTGAATCAGGTCTCTTGCCAGTGCACGGGTTTTGGTTAACCTCGCTGCCCAGAGCCATTTGTCCAGCCGGACCTTTAGTTCATTGGTTGCATCATTAGCCATCGGTTGTTCTCATGCGTTTAATTACTAAACTGTAATATAATTTTAACCTGATCGGATTAATGTTGTTGCCCCCGCGCAGACTAGGCTATGATGGGAACGTTTTTTCGCGGTTATTTGTTCACCAATTAGTTGTTTTCAGATGATATTAAATCAATCCAGCTTACAAAATTTACCGGCCTTATTTAGCGCTCACCAACCCCGCATTCGACTCGCGGTGGTGGTGTTATTGTGCCTGTATCTCATCGCTTTCGCTGCTGAAATCACCTGGAAACTCATTCCCGAGCCAGATAGCAATGCCAGCCTAGCCGGGCTCAACGCCGCTGGCCCCCGTTCCGCCGGGTCATCATCAAACTCCCAACGTGGGGTCGACATTAGCCAAATACAACGCCTGAATTTATTTGGCGAAGTAAATAAAGCGGTACCACCGCCAGTCCAGGAAACTATAACCGACGCACCGGAAACTCAGCTTAATCTGGTATTGTCCGGTGTGGTATCGACCAGCGCTGAAGATCAGGGTACCGCCATCATTGAAAACCGCGGCAAACAGGCAACCTACGCCATTGGCGAGAAGATTGAAGGTACCAATGCCACGCTTTCTCAGGTTCATACCGACCGCGTTATTATTAAAAATGGCGGCCGCCACGAAACTCTGATGCTCGATGGTCTGGATTTTACCAAGCGCCGCGCTGCACAACAATCACCGGCAACCGGCAGAATTACCCGCGGCAATAACCAAAGTACTGCAACCATGGGCAGAATTGATAACAGTCCGCAGCCGGCTCGCGAGTTAAGTGACGAAGCCGTGGCAGCCACCGAGGCGCTGCGTGAGAGCCCATCCAGCTTTATTGATTTTATTACCGTGACCCCGGCACTCGAAGGCGGCCAGATGGCCGGCTATAAAGTGAAACCGGGTAAGAACCCCAGCTTATTTGAGTCGGTGGGGTTACAAAACGGCGACATTGTGATCCAGATAAACGGGTTGGACTTAACCGATCCGGCGCAGGCCAGAGAGGCCATGGGCGAATTAAGAACAGCGCAGTCCATCGAGCTGACGGTGACCCGTGAAGGCGAGTACATTACACTGTATCTGGACATGCCAGAGCAATAATTTAAGCAAGTAAAACAGGAATTAAACATGAGGCGAGTTGGTCGAACCTGGTTGACCCGAATGAGCGTAGCAATCTGCACCACATTAATGTGTGTGCAGGCAGCGGCAATCGATCGTATGCCCAAATTTCAGGATACGGATATCAACGAATTTATTACGATTGTTGGTAAAAATCTGCAAAAAACCATCATTGTAGACCCCAATGTAAGAGGCAAAATCAGCGTCATCAGCTACGACATGCTGAATGAGGAACAGTATTATCAGTTCTTCTTAAACGTGCTGCAGGTGTACGATTTTGCCGTGGTTGAAATGCCCAACGGTATTTTAAAGGTAGTCCGCTCCAAAGACGCCAAAACCTCCAATATTCCGGTGGTGGAAAACGCGAATCTCGACGGCGACGAAATGATCACCCGCGTAATCCCGGTGTATAACGTGCCAGTACGTGAGCTTGCACCGATTTTACGCCAGCTCAACGATCAGGCCGGTGGTGGTAACGTGGTGAGCCACGACCCATCGAATGTAATGATGCTGACCGGCCGCGCAGCCGTAGTAAACCGCCTGGTAGAAATCATTGAACGGGTTGACCGCGCCGGTGACGAAGAAGTCGACATTGTGAAGCTGCAATTTGCCTCAGCCTCAGAAATGGTGCGCATCATTGAAAGCATCAACAAATCCCAGGGTAAGCAAGCTGCGGGCGGTAAAAGTGAACCCCGCGTAGTAGCCGATGACCGCACCAACAGCATTATCGTAAGCGGCGACTCCAAAGCCCGCAAACGCCTGATTAACCTGGTACAGCGCATGGACCAGGAACTCGAAACCAACGGCAATACCCGGGTTATTTTCCTCAATTACGCCAAAGCCGAAGATCTGGTGAAAGTGTTGCAGGGCGTAAGTGACAGTATACAGGCAGAAGAAACCGCCGGCGCCGGCAATGCCAGACGTACTTCCTCTAATCGTAATGTCAGTATCGATTCACACGAAGACTCCAATGCACTGGTGATCACCGCAGAGCCGGATATGATGCGCTCACTAGAAGAGGTGATTCGCCAGCTGGATATTCGCCGTGCTCAGGTACAGGTTGAAGCCATTATTGTTGAAATGTACGAAGGCGACGGTACGTCTCTGGGCATGCAATTTGTGTCAGAAGCCGGAGGCGGTACGCAGTTTAATAACGGCGTGGTACCGGTAGGCGCGCTGGGTGTAGCCTTGCGTCAGGCAGAAGATCAGACAACTCAGTCAACCTATGTCACCGCAAACGGTGAGGTAGTAACAACTCAGGATACCACCCAGGGCGATTTCACCACCCTCGCCAACCTGCTTGGCGGTGCTAACGGTTTGATCGCCGGGATTGTGGAAAATGGCTGGGGCGCAGTGGTGCAGGCCGTTAGTAACGATACCAACTCAAACGTTCTGGCGACCCCGCATTTAACCACCATGGATAACGAAGAGGCATTCTTTATTGTGGGTCAGGAAGTACCGGTGATCACCGGCCAGACTACCGGCGACAACAACTCTAACCCGTTCCAGACCGTCGATCGTCAGGAAGTGGGTATTAAGCTGCAGGTTACCCCGCAAATCAACGAAGGTAACGCCATTCAGCTAACCATCGAGCAAGAAGTCTCGAGCGTATCCGGTGCCACTTCGGTGGATATTTCAATTAACAAACGTCAAATCAAAACCACGGTTATCGTGGATGACGGCGGCACCATTGTGCTTGGCGGCCTGATTGACGAAGATATTCAGGAGAGTGAATCTAAGGTGCCTTTACTGGGTGACATTCCGATTCTTGGCCATCTGTTTAAATCTACCAGCAGCAGCAAGCGCAAAACCAACCTGATGGTATTTTTACGCCCCAAAATCATTCGTGATGGCGTCACCATGAATGAAATCAGCAAGCGTAAATACAATTATATCCGTGCTGAGCAGCTTGAGCGCCAGTCACGTGGCGTCGCGTTAATGCCTCGCACCGAAACGCCGGTATTACCTGAGTGGAATGAAAGCCTGGCGCTGCCGCCTACCTATGAGGATTACCTCAAGCGTCGGGAAGAGGAAGAAGCTCAGCAAAAAGCCCAGGATGGCAACGAATGAGCACCGAAGCCAAGCAGCCCGAACTTACCGAATCAGTAGCCAGTGTGGCTGCTGAATCGGCAGAAGAGCTGTTACCGGAAGAAGCGGTAGACGATCAACAATTGCCCTTTGGTTTTGCCAAGCGGCACAAGGTATTGCTGGAGCTCAATCAGGAGCCGGCGTTGCTCTATCACACCAGCGACACGCCGCTGGAAATCTTCAGCGAAGTCCGTCGTTATCATGCCGGAGCTCTGGTGCTTAAGGAGCTCCCGCAAGATCAGTTTGAGCCCCTGCTAACCCAGGCGTATCAGCGGGATTCATCGGCAGCCAAGCAGTTAATGGAAGATCTGGGTAACGAGAGTGACTTATTCTCTCTGGCTGAAGAACTACCGGATACCGAAGATCTGCTCGACAGCGAAGACGACGCGCCCATCATCAAACTCATTAATGCCATGCTCGGCGAAGCCATCAAAGAAGGCGCGTCGGATATCCACATTGAGACCTTTGAAAATCAGTTGGTAGTACGATTCCGGGTGGATGGCGTGCTGCGTGAAATTCTGCGACCAAACCGCAAACTGTCGTCGATGCTGGTCTCACGGATTAAGGTTATGGCGAAACTGGATATCGCCGAAAAACGCGTGCCCCAGGATGGCCGTATCACTCTGCGTATAGCCGGCCGTGCCGTTGACGTACGGGTATCTACCCTGCCGTCCAGCCATGGCGAGCGGGTAGTACTGCGTTTACTCGACAAAAATAATGCGCGGCTGAATTTAGCGGATCTGGGCATGACTCAGGTTAACCGCGACCACTTCTCTACCCTGATCCGTAAACCACACGGTATTATTCTGGTCACCGGGCCAACCGGCTCTGGTAAAAGTACCACGCTCTACGCGGGTCTGACCGAGATTAACTCCAAAGATCGCAACATCATGACGGTGGAAGACCCCATCGAATTTGATTTGCAGGGTATTGGTCAGACCCAGGTAAAT
>CEQU01020569.1_pt1 | contig 25482 bp, 27 predicted proteins | sample 531031 | NCBI WGS metagenome assembly CEQU01 (sample SAMEA2621216, study PRJEB7988) | marine metagenome | isolation source: saline water (ENVO:00002010), including
GCAGCAACTGCCACAATGATTTCAGTCTTTAGTCAATTACAAACTACTCAAGGTACCCATATAGATATTTCAAAACTTGAATCCATCACAATGATGCCTCAAGGGCCATTAGCTGATGCAGCATTTTCAAAAAAGCGCCAATCAAGAAAAGCAAGTGATAGAAAAGTTGGAGCCATTGTTGCAATGCTCCCTACTATTGACGGATATATCACAATTTCTCCTAGAGAAGATCACCAATGGGAGGCTTGGTTAAAAATTATTGGCAACCCTGAATGGTCTTTAAAACCTGAATATGATACTCGAAAAGCTAGACAAACAAACTGGGTCGATCTTGAAAAATTGCTTTCAGAATGGACATGTACAAGAAAAAAAGAAGACATTTATCGCGCATGCCAAGACGCACATGTTCCAGCTTTCCCTGTAAATACTGCCGCAGATTTATATAAGTCTAAACAATTAAACAGCCGAGAGTTTTATCAGAAAATTGATCATCCAATTGCAGGAGTTTTACCTTATACTAGTTTCCCTTATAAACTGTCACAAGCCACTCTCGAAATAAAAGGACCCGCCCCAACTCTTGGACAACATAACAAAAGTATTCTAAATATTAGCTAGATGAGTTTAAACCAACTAATAGCTTTACATATATATAACTTATTTGTAACAAGAATTTAACATTCCTTCTATAGATTGATTCCTAACGATTTTTTTGGAAATTTAATTGGGGATTAGGAGGGATTTATGGATTCTGGTTCAATTGCCTGGATGCTAATGGCATCAGCTTTAGTGTTATTAATGACGCCTGGTTTAGCTTTCTTTTATGGAGGTTTAGTTCGCGGGAAAAATGTTATATCGACTGTAATGTATTCTTTTATTTCATTAGGAGTAATTAGTGTTGTTTGGGTTTTATGGGGATACACACTTGCTTTTGGTGAAGGTGGCAATGCTTATATAGGATCACTTTCAAACTTTGCACTTAATGGAGTTGATACTCCTGATGAACAAGTATTTGCTATTTTTCAAATGATGTTTGCAATTATCACACCAGCACTTATTACTGGTGCATTTTGTGAAAGATTTAAATTTAAAACATATTTGGTATTTCTAGTTCTTTGGGTAACAGTGGTATATGCACCTATAGCACACTGGGTTTGGTATTCAGATGGCTGGATTGCAAAACGAGGTGCTCTAGATTTTGCTGGTGGAGCAGTCGTTCACATTAATGCAGGTATGGCAGCAATTGCAGCAGCTGCATTAGTAGGAAGAAGAAGAAATATTGAACAAGGTATAGAACCTCATAATGTACCATTTGTAATTCTAGGAGCAGCAATGCTCTGGTTTGGTTGGTTTGGTTTTAATGCTGGCTCAGGCTTAGCAGCAAATGGTCAAGCAGTGAGTGCTTTTCTAGTCACTAATACTGCTGCAGCAACAGCTATGGTTGTATGGGTAATACTCGGAATGACGCATGGTGGGAAAGTTAGTGGTGTAGGTGCTGCTACAGGTGCGATTGCGGGGTTAGCAACTATTACACCAGCTTCTGGATTCGTTGGTGTAGATTCTGCCCTAATCATAGGTGTAATTACTGGAATTATAACGTTTTATGCGGTCTACTTTAAAAATAAAGTTAACCTAGACGATGCATTAGATGTTTTCGCCGTTCACGGTATTGGTGGAATTATTGGTGTAATAGCAACAGGAATTTTTGCTGAAAAAGCTATCGGTGGAACAGAGGGTTTAATTGAAGGCTCATCGACACTATTAGTAGAAAATATCATACTTGTTATTGTAACTGTTGTTTATTCTTTAATTGTAACTTTAATCCTACTAAAAGCATTGGATATCATACCAGGTTTAGGTTTGCGATCAGATGAATCTGAAGAAGATCAAGGATTGGATGTCAGTGACCACGGTGAAAGAGGTTACGTTGCAGATGGTGCAGATAATTAAATTTAATTAACTACTTCTTCACGCCTAATTTAAGTTCTAAAGCACTTAAAAGATTTGTGAATGAGTTGGCAAATTGTTTAACACCGTCAACAAGTAACTTATTAGTTATTTCATTAATATTAATGTTAAAGTCTGACAACTGATTCAAGCTATTCCTCGCTTGATCTAACCCTGTTTGGATTGTGTTGTCAGCTTTACCATGATCTATAAAAGCTTCAAAGGTAATTTGCGGCATAGTATTGATAGTAAAATTACCAATTAATGAATCTACATATACTAAATCACTATAATTTGGGTTTTTTGCACTTGTGCTTCCCCATAATAATCTTTGTACCCTGGCACCTTTCATGTTTTCGCTCATAAAGTCCTGTGAAGAAAACGTTTTATCAAATTCATCATATGCAACCTTAGCATTAGCAATAGCAATTTCACCTAGAAGATGACTTGTATCATCTTTACAATTATTAAGTATTGTATCTATTGCTGTATCAATCCTACTTATAAAAAATGAAGCAACAGAATAGATGTGATCTACATCCTGACCTTTTTCAATTCTCTTTTTAATTCCATTAATATAGGCGTTTTGAACATTTTTATATTGTTCTACAGAAAAAATCAAAGTCACATTAATGTTTACCCCTTCAAAAATAAGTTGTTCAATTGCTAATATCCCCTCACTAGTTGCAGGTACCTTAATAAGTACATTAGGTTTATTAAGTCTATTAAATAAATACTTCGCTTCCTCAATAGTTGCTTTTGTATCATATCCAATGAGTGGGCTTACTTCTAATGAAACATATCCATCTTCACCATGAGTTTCATTAAAAATCGGAAGCAAAATATCAGCCGCGTCACTAATATCTTTACAAACTAAATCTTCATACACCTTAAAGGTATCACTTTTATCAAGTATGTCATTTATTTGCTTATCGTATGAATCACTTGCGAGTGAATTTTCAAAAATACTCGGATTGGAAGTAATTCCAGTAATTCCTAAATCCAATAGTGATTTTAATTCACCAGATTCAATAATATCTCTACTTAAATTATCTAACCAAAGTGACTGTCCTATAGATCCCATTTTGCTCATTAATTGATTCACGACATACTCCACAAGTTCTCAGTATTTATGCTTAAAAATCACCTTAATTGTATAACGAACTAAGATCTATAAAAAGCCTAGAAAGAAAAAATTTAATTTGTTACAATGCTAAAACTATTAAATGTAAGCCAATTTATAAACTCACCCAAACAAGGAGGATCTATGTCAGCAGAAGTAGGACAACCAGCCCCAGAATTAACATTAATTAATAATGAACGACAACCTGTAACACTTGCAGATATAAAAGGAAAAACAACAGTTTTAGCATTTTTCCCAGGAGCTTTTACAGGTGGATGCCAACAAGAAGCTTGTACATTTAGAGATGCTCTTTCTGAATATAATAATCTTGGAGCACAAGTCTATGGAATAAGCGTAGATTCCTTTTTTGCGCAAAACGCCTTTGTAAACGAAAATGACTTAAATTTTCCTTTTCTAAGCGATTACTCAAGAAAGACTATTGAAGACTATGGAATTGCTGTAAATGACTTTGCAGGAATGCCTGGATACACTACCTCAATGAGAGCAGTATTCGTTATAGATTCTGAAGGAACAATACGATATAAAGTTGCAGTTGCTCCACCTGAACAACCAGACTTTGATGAAATAAAAAACGCAGTTAGCCAAATATAAATTAGTGTCTACGGGGGTATGGTATGGTATTGAATTTAGGAGATAAAGCACCTGATTTTAATTTAAAATCAACAGATGGGTCAAACATTTCCCTTGACTCCTTGAAGGGAAATAAAACTATCCTATATTTCTACCCAAAAGACGATACCCCTGGTTGCACTATAGAAGCATGCGAATTTAGAGACTCTAATGAGGAATTACAAAATTTAAATGTTACAGTACTTGGTGTTAGTCCAGATGACGAAGAATCTCACCAACAATTTACCAATAAATTCGATTTAAACTTCCCTTTATTAGCTGATCCTGGCGCAGAACTTGCAAAAACATACGGTGCGTGGGGTGAAAGAGAACGTCAAGGTAAGATTATAGTTGGAATTTTAAGAACAACCTTTGCAATCGACGAAGATGGTTATATATCTAATATCTGGCCACAAGTAAGTCCTGAAGGACATGCAAAAGAAATCATTGACTGGGTAAAAGAAAATTAATTTCTACTCAAAACATTATCTAACTTGATTCTCCAAAGCATAAATGTCCCGACCAGTAATATAATTAATAGAGAAAACACCCCAAACCTTGGATCTATTAAACCTGCAACAATACCATATAAAATTGGACCTATTGTTGCAGAAAATCGACCTACGAATCCAAAAAATCCAAAAAACTCCCCGGATTGTTCTTTAGGTATGATTACTGCAAAAAGACTTCTAGCTAATGCCTGACTTCCTCCCATAACAAATCCAACAAATACTCCTAAAAATATCCACTGCAATGAAACACTGATACCTAAAGGCTCCCATAAAATACTTCTCATCAACTTGGGCCACACAGAAAGAGAATCATTCAAAATTGATTTGTGTGAGCCGCCAATTCCAGAAATTGCTTCAGCTCCACCATCAATATATAAAGAATAAGGAGACAAATTTTCTTCTAAAACAATTTCCTTTATTTCTTTCACATTATTTTGATCTACCTGATCCCCAACATTATAATTTTCTAAAACGTCAAAAGCTTTTATTGGTTTTTCTATTGAGCTAGGTATTACAACTATTTCATATGTTGATTCATTTAAACTTTTTATTTGGATATCATAATCAGATTGTTTTTCAGGAGTTAATGGTGCAAATCCAAGAGCAATTACAACAATAAATGCCCAACCTAGTAAAGCTATTAATAGTGCTTTTTGGGAACCAATTTTATTGGCAAACACACTAAAAGCCATAGCCCCAGGTGCAGCTATGAATTGGATAATTAATATTGTTACCATATTAATTTGCAGCGTTACTCCCAAAACATCAGGTCCAAATGCCCCAGCAACGCTAATAATCGTTTGTATAGCATCATTAAAAATAAGATATGCAATAAGGTATAAAAATACAGTTCGAAACTTTGAAACTTTTTTCAAAGTACTTATAACCTGGCTAAATGCCTCAGATACAGTCATTTTTTCGTTTGTATATACAGAATCTACTTCTGGTTCTGGAACATTCTTGAATGTAATTAATGCAGATGCATACCACCAGATAGCAACAGAAGCCATAGAAAGTCTTATAACAAAGTCAGAAGATTCAAAATATATTATTACTACTAGGTGAATAGCAAGCAGTAGTCCTCCACCTATATATCCATATGCAAAACCTAAACTACTTACATAGTCTATTGACTCCTCGCTAACAATTTTAGGAAGTAATGCATTATAAAAAACCCATGCACCTAAGAAACCTGCATTGGCTAAAGTTGCACACATAAGCAACCAAGCCCATTCGGAGCCTGTATATACTGAAAAGAACAAAAGAAGAGTTGCAAAACATCCTATATAAGTATAAAAAACAAGAATTTTCTTCTTGATTTTTCTCGTATCTGAAATAGCTCCAAGAATAGGACTCGAGAAAGCAATAACAGCTGTGGCAAAGGCAATAGCTAATGCCCATATAGAACTTGCTGTAAAAGTAAACGGGCCAAAATCAAGACCCTGTGGATATGCATCTTTAAATATAGCAACAAAATAAGGAGGTAAAATAGCCACCATTATGCTTGTAGAGAAAGCAGAGTTCCCCCAGTCATAAAAGCACCATCCGCGAATAATTTTTCGCTGCTCTTGTGGGAAATTACTTAAACGACCTAACACTATATTTTCTCCTATTCTTGTAGTTGTATCGTGTTTTTTACCTTTATAGTTAATAATCGTGCAAAACACAACACAAAAAATATTAATAACTACTTAACATTATGTAAATTGCATTCTAGAATCACTTTTATGAATAAATTACCATTAGAAGGCATACGAGTAATAGATTTTAGTTGGATCATAGCTGGCCCAACATGTACTAGAATGCTTGGCATGATGGGAGCAGAAATAATAAAAATTGAAAGTCATAGAAGGCCTGATCCTACAAGAGTAGGCGGTGGTGGAAACTTTCATTTTTTGAATCAATCTAAAACTTCTTTGAGTCTTAATCTACGTACTGAAGAAGGTGTGGATATCGCTAAAAAACTTATATCAATTAGTGATGTTCTCGTAGAAAATTATGCCAGTGGTGTAATCGAACGTATAGGGCTCGGATATGAAGATATCAAAGCAAATAACCCTAACTTAATTATGGTTTCATCTTCAGGTTTAGGACACTCAGGACCTGATAAAGATCATGTAGCTTACGGAACATTACTCCAATGCTTCACTGGATGGAGTTATCAGACTGGTATACCTGAAAAACCACCCATGATTGGTGGTGTTTGGGCAGATCCATTAACTGGAATGATGCAAACATTCCTAGTAGCTAGTTGTCTATCCGGACGATATAGAACAGGATTAGGCCAATATGTTGATTTTTCCATGGCAGAGGCAAATACTACCTTATTACAGGAATCCTTGATGAATTTTTTTATGAATAAAAAAATTATTGAAAGGAACGGAAATTATGAGACAAATATTGGTATTCATGACCTTTTCCCCTGTAAAGGATTCGATTCTTGGATTGCTCTAGTTATAGAAAATGATGAAGACTGGAATACATTTTGTGAATTATCACAAATCCCTGAATTAAATAAATATAATTCTAATGAAAAGAGATTAGAAAATAGAGTGCAATTAACTCATGACATTTCGGTCTGGACAAAACAATACAATAAATTTGACCTGATGGAAAAACTTCAGGCAAATGGTATTATGTGTGGCGCATCTATGGATAGTTTAGAAGTTATAGAGAATAAACATCATTTGGATAGAAATTTTGTCAGCGACTACATTCATAAAGATTATAAAGATATTAAACTACCCAATGTTCCATGGACACTAAATAATGCTCCTGAAACAAAAATAACTCCTGCTCCAGAACTAGGCTCTAGTAATAATTATATCCTACACGACCTTTTAGGTATCGAACAAAAGAATATTGATAAAATGGTCGAGGAACAAATCATTTATTAAGGTGTGATTGTATCAAGATATGAATGATAGTTCCGTTTAGTTTCATCTAAATGGTCTCCACCAAACTTTTCAAGCATGCTTTCAGCAATTACACATGCAACCATTGCTTCACCAATAACTGCACAAGTAGGAACAAACGTTATATCGCTTCTTTCAAAATGAGCTTTATCAACAAATTCTCCAGTATGTAAATCTACTGTTTCTAATCCATTAATTATTGTAGCAATAGGCTTAACTATAGCATTAATAACCACTGGTTCACCATTACTCATACCACCCTCTACGCCTCCAGCATTATTAGTTTTCCTGGACCATGTACCATTTCCTGGTTTACCACTATCTTTATTCCATTTATCTTTAGGTAAAATTACATCGTGAACCTGTGAACCAAAAAGGTCTGCCTGACTAAATCCTGCACCAAACTCAACACCTTTTACAGCATTGATACTCATCACAGCACCAGCAAGTTTAGTGGTGATTTTTCTATCCCATTGTATGTGAGTTCCCAAACCTATTGGTAAACCAGTTGCGACAATTTGAATTATACCACCTGCACTGTCTCCATTAGCCCTAGCTTGATCGATAGTCTCAATCATTTCAGATGCCTTTTCAGAATCAAAACATCTCACTGCAGCAAGTTTAGATCCGGCAGGATTTTCTTGATGAAACGGTGCTTCTTCTAACAAGTCCCAATTGAATTTGCCTGTATAATTTGAATGAACACCACCAATACAAGTTACATGAGAATGAACTTCTATATCGAATTCTTCTAAAAATCTTTTTGCTATAGATCCAGCAGCAACTCTAGCAGCACTCTCCCGAGCACTTGATCTTTCTAGTATATTTCTCGCATCATCTTGATGATATTTCAGAGTACCTGCAGTATCAGCATGACCTGGTCTAAGCTTGGTAAGCTTTTGGTATTCAACATCAGTGGGATTTATGCTCATTTCATCAGTCCAATTAACACCATCTGGTCCTGTTCCAGTAGACCAATCTCGATTTTCAATCCACATTGCAACAGGACTACCCATAGTAACACCATGTCGAACTCCAGATAAAATTTCAGCAAAATCTGTTTCTATTTTCATTCTGCCTCCACGGCCATATCCAACTTGTCGTCTAGCCATATCAGCAGCAATATATTTTTCACTAACAGGAATACCTGCTGGTAATCCTTCTACTATCACTGTTAAACCTTTACCATGTGATTCTCCAGCAGTTAAAAATCGAAACATTTTTGTATTCTCCTAATATAAATTTCTTTTCAGGTTTATCATTATACCAAACAATAAAATAATTTTTCGTATATAATTAATATTTTAATAATTGATAACAATATTATGTTAATTAGAGACTATATAAAAGAGTTGATTTTAGAAAGTATAAACTCTTGTCATAAAAACGGAATATTACCAATATTTGAAATAGATCAAATTGAAGTTGAAAGACCTCAAAACACAGATAATGGAGATTTTGCAGTAAGTTTACCTCTGAAACTTACTAAGGTATTAAAATCCAATCCCTTAGAAATTGCTAACACCTTAACCACATATATAGATAATGAAAAAGCAAATATAGTTTTTGATAAAATTTTAGTTGCCCCACCTGGATTTATAAATTTTTATTTAAGTCAGAATTGGGTACAAAAGCAACTAGAAGAAATCTTAAAATCAGGTAAAGATTATGGAAATATCACAAAAATAAATCCAAAAAATATCCAAATAGAATTTGTTAGTGTTAACCCTACAGGTCCTTTGCATGTTGGTCATGCTAGGGGTGCAGTTCTAGGAAGTAGTTTGGCAAGTATAATTAAAGCTTCCGGAGATATAGTATCAAAAGAATATTATATTAATGATGCTGGAAATCAAATTGACTTATTTGTTCAATCAGTATATTCAAAATATTCCACTTTAATTGGACATGAATATCCAATGCCTGAAAATGGATATATGGGTGATTATATTGAAGATATCGCCCAAGAAATACACGATGAAAACAATTCAAGAAAATTAAATGAAAAAGAAATTAAACCTATCGCTTTAGACAAAATGCTTTCAAATATACGATTAGATCTTTTAAATCTTAATGTTGAATTTGACAATTGGTTCTCTGAAAAATCTTTATTTACCAGTGGGGAATTCGATGACACTATGAATCAGTTTAAAAAAGATCAACACTCATTCTCTGAAAATAATGCTATCTGGTTTAAAGCAACAGATTTTGGGGAAGAAAAAGATCATGTGTTAATTCGTACAAATCTTGAACCAACTTATTATGCAACAGATATCGCCTATCATAGAAATAAATTCCTTATAAGAAAGTATGACAAAGTAATCGATATATGGGGAGCAGATCACCATGGTCACATATCCAGATTAAAATCCGCATTAGAAGCTATAGGGGTAGATCGATCTAAACTTAATATCTTACTCTATCAATTAGTAAGCCTTAAGCAAGGCGATGATAAAGTTCGAGCTTCAAAAAGAGCTGGAACTATTATTACAACAAATGAATTAGTTGAAGAAGTTGGATCAGATGCATGTAGATATTTCTTTATTTCTAGATCACCAGATAGTCATATGGATTTTGACATTGATCTTGCACAAAAAAAATCTTCGGATAATCCAGTATTTTATATTCAATATGCTCATGCTCGTGCATTTTCAATACTAAAATCTGCAGCGGATGAAGGTATTAAGTCCAATAAAGGTAACATAGCATTATTGGGAAACGAACATGAAATAAATTTACTTAAAAAATTTACAGAACTATCAGAAATTATACAGATTTCTGCTGATCGTTATGAACCTCATCATCTGGCAAAATACTCATTAGAGTTAGCAACATTATTTCACCTTTTCTATCAAAATTGTAGGGTTATTGACGAAAAGCAAAGCAATGAAATTAGCAGTACAAGATTAAAATTGGTAGGTGGATTTATAACAGTTATAGGAAAATGTCTAGATCTAATGGGAATGTCAAAACCAGAATCTATGTAAGAACTATATAATTATCCTTCTAAACCACCTTCTGCCTTATAATTTTTACCTCGTTGAGTATAATGAGAAGCTGTTCGTTTAATTAATTCATGATGTTTTTCAGTAGTTTCTCCACGTGGCTTACCAGGAATACCAGTAACAATAGTTCTTTCAGGTATTCTAGCCTCTTCAAGTACAACAGAGCCTGCAGCTATTATTGATAATTCTCCTACTTCAACTCCATCGTTAACCACAGCGCCGTTACCTACCAAACAATTATTGGATAAAATTCTGCCATGCCAAACTACAGCATGGCCAAGAGTTGAATCGTCACCAATCCAAGAATCAGCATCGGAATGAACAACACTATTATCCTGAATATTAGTTCTCTTACCGATTTTGATTTTTCCGCTATCTCCACGAATAATAACACCAGGTAAAATCATGGTATATTCATCAATTTCAACATCTCCAATAACATATGCGAATTCACTAACAAATGCTGTTGGATGAATCTTAGGTTTTTTCCCTTGGAATTCTCTAATCAAAGTAATCCTCCTTAATGAATGAGTGTCATTATTTTCAATAATAAATTAGTAACGTCATTATAAAGTTTAGTACTTACTATTACTACTATTTAATTTAAAGAAACCTTTATATACAAAAAAATTGATAATTAGTTAATATTACAATGTATAAATAAATTGTATACATGAGTAGAATAATGACATTATGAAAGATAAGAAATATGCTATATTAAGACTCAGATCTAGAACACATGACCGGCTAAAAATTCTAGCAGAAATACAAGACAAGTCTATTATTGATCTAATTGATGAATTAACCGATTTCATGGATCAGTATATACTCAAACAAGAAAAAGAAACTGATATAAATCAATTTGATTGGGAACGATATATTATCGATAAATATGACGAGAATATATGGAAATCAAATAAGGATATTATAACTAAAAGTAAAGAAGAACCAATATTACGACTGGTTAATAAACATATTCTTAATCCTAAAATAAAAACAAAGAATTCTAATCGCCCCTCAACTGGAATACTTGATTCATCCTTACTTATACAACTTAAATACACCAGTGGTGGTACTGTTGAAAAAAGTAGAGAACAACTTAAAAAAGGAAGTATTGCTTATCTTTCTAAAGGTTGGTTTGAAGTATTCAAAACTTTTGGTAAAAACCCAGAAGTACGACATTCTCAATTTGAAAGATTCTTCGATAATAGAATTAAGCAATTACTAAAAGATGAAATAATAAAATCTCCTGAACCAGGTGTATTTCAATTAGTTAAAAGGCTTACTACCGATGACTGGAGGTTGATTGAATCCATTTTAACTCTACCTCCCCACAAAGACTTAAGACTGACAAAGTTAAAATTCTAATGAGGTGGAGTATGAGGAAGTTAATTGCATTAGCAATAGTATTAATGATGCTAGTTGCCTGTGATACTTCCTCAAATAATACTATTACGTCTTGTCTAGACCTTGCTAATAAAATTGAAACTTTACAGATTACAAGTAAAAATATAATTTCTCCTAAGAATATAGACAAACCTCGCGAATTGAATAACTTAGAAATTCATGAAATTATGGATTATGATAGCGATAAGTTTGTAGATTCAATAACTGATGAAAGAATAATTACTTGTAAAGGGAAAACCATATTAGAAAGAGGTAATTATCCGTTAGATTTTTATTTATTATTAGAAGAAAAATATGAATACATTGTTGTCGAATCTCAAGGTAAACGTAAATGGATATTTAAATGGAAATTAGATTGATAAAAGTAAAAAGGAATTAGGTTGTTAGTAGAATTAACATTTCTTGGAATCATTATAGGAATATTTTGGTGGATGAAAAGCGATTCACTAGAAGGCGGAAGTGGATTGGTATTTACTGTACCAATATCATTATGTTCAGTATTCACAATCTACGGATTAGTTCAATTTATCTTAAAAATTATAAATTAAAGAAATCAATAATTGCATACATAGTTAAAAAAACGACAGTTGAATACCCTTAATATATGCCATTTCTAAAAATATAGCAATTTATGCTTTTTTAGCATAAATATCCGCAAAACAAAATCAGCAGGAATGCATGTGAAAATTGAACTATGTTGAGATACAAGAATTTATTACTAAAAATTGTTTCTCGTTGATTTTAGAGACACTCTCTCTATATATAACTATTAATCTTATTTACTTAGAATTAATACAAATATATATAATCAAAAAAATTTTCTAATAAAATTGTATATATAAGAATAATAACAAGTATACATAAAACAGTATTGATTACTGTATAAAAGGGATAATTGGTACTATAAATCTCCAAAATCACGACAATAAATATTTGTGATTTACAATTTTTTAATGCAAGATAGATTATAAGCATTGTTAACAATGTTATTGTATATACTAAGTATGGCTTTAGGAAGTAACATTTCTAAAGAAATTTAATACATTTATATTTAATAATTTTAAAGGAACATTATATTGATTTTTAGTAACATGAATGACACTGAGATCCAACCAATTCTTACAACTATAATTAAAGAAGCTGGAGAATTAGTTAAAGAGGGATTTTACACTACAAAACAAATATCTTATAAAAGTCCATCTGATCCCGTTACAAATATAGATTTAGCTTCAGAAACTTTAATCCGAGAAAGATTAAAGCAGTATTTTCCTGATATTGAAGTTCTTGGTGAAGAATACGGCGGCAATATAATTTCGGATGAATTAAGATGGGTTATTGATCCCATTGATGGTACAAGAAATTTTGCTGCAGGCATACCGCATTTTTGTGTATCAATCGGTTTAGTTCAAGGTAATAACCCTGTTGTTGGAGCAATATATGACCCAATACGAGATGAGATATTTCTTTCACAATCGAACCAAGGAGCTACTCTTAATGGGGAAGCAATGCAAGTCAGCACAAAGACAAACCCCGGAGATTTTATAATTGGATTAGATATAGGCCGCATAGATGATAAGGCAATACATGCTTTTAAGCTTATTGAAAACCTTTTTCCTACTATGCAATGTTTAAGAGTCTTTGGTTCAGCCGCATTAGGTATGGCATATGCTGCATCTGGTAGAATCGACATATTTATGCATCATTCTCTTTCACCTTGGGATATTGCTGCAGGTTTATTATTAGTAACAGAAAGTAATGGAATTACACTCGATAAAGAAACATTAAAACAAGCGAATCTTCTCACTAAGGGATTATTATCTTCTAGTGAAGAATTACTAAATATATTTCTCAAGATGACTGAAAATGAAAAATGGTACCAATGAAAAGAATAATACTAAGAAATTTCGTCTATAAAAGAAACCTCTGGTCGTCCTAGTCCTCCGGACTTTCCTAAAGACTTTCGTAAATCATCAGACATACCAAATTCTTGAGCGTCTTCAATATCTTCCCACTCAGTTAATATAAATACTTCTTTATCTGATACTGAGTTGCGATATATTTTTTCACTGAGACAACCATACGACTCTCGTACAGTCTTTTCTTTATCCCAAATTGACTTCCACAAACTAAAATTCTGTAATTCAATCTTTACTAACATAAACATAATTTACTCGATTCTGGGATTATATTTATGCCATTCAGTACTTTGCTCAAAAGCATATGCAAGATTTAAAATATTTTGTTCACCAAATTTTGGTCCAATAATTTGTAAACCAATTGGTAATCCATCAGAAAATCCACAAGGTACAGATATTGCTGGAAGCCCAGCAATATTTACAGGAACAGTACAAACATCACTTAAATACATTTGAAGAGGATTATCAGTTCTTTCTCCCACACCAAATGCAGTAGTAGGAGATGTAGGAGTTACTAATAAATCATATTTTTTAAAAGTATCTTCAAATTCATTAATAATTACTGTTCTGACTTTTTGAGCTTTTAAATAGTATTCGTCATAATATCCAGAAGATAAACTATAGGCACCTAACATAATTCTTCGTTTTACTTCTGGTCCAAATCCTAGTTGCCGAGTAACTTCTAGTTCTTCCCACATTGAGTCTCCATCTTTATACCTAAATCCGTACTTCACACCATCAAATCTTGATAGATTAGAAGAACATTCTGATGGGGCAATAATATAATATACTGCTAATGCCAACTCACTTGAGGGTAAAGAAACTTCCCGATCAACCTTAGCGCCTAGAGATTCCAATTGTTTAATTGCAGTTTCAACAGATTCTCGGACTTTATCATCGATACCAGATACAAAATATTCTTTTGGAACACCTATTTTCAAATTAGAAATATTATCCGATAAATTTTTATAATAATCCGGAGAATCATACTTCAAAGAAGTTGAATCATTTTTATCATTACCAACTATAGAATTGAGAAGAATTGAACAATCTGTAACATCTTTAGTTATTGGTCCAATCTGATCTAGAGAAGATGCAAATGCTATAAGGCCAAATCTACTAACAAGACCATATGTAGGTTTTAACCCAACAACCCCACATAAAGATGCAGGTTGTCGAATAGATCCACCAGTGTCTGATCCAAGAGAAGCTATAGCTTGCGAAGCAGCCACAGCAGCAGCCGGTCCTCCACTACTCCCACCTGGTACTTTTGTGATGTCCCAGGGATTTTTTGTTGTATTAAATGCAGAGTTTTCTGTTGATGATCCCATGGCAAACTCATCTAAATTTCCTTTACCAAGAAAAACTGCATTTTCTTCTCTTAATTTCTTCACAACAGTTGCGTCATATGGAGGAATAAAATTTTCAAGCATTTTTGAAGAACATGTTGTTAATGTATCCTTTGTACACATATTATCTTTAATCTGTAAAGGAATACCTGTTAAATACGAAGCTTTGCCAGATTTAATGATTTCATCGGCAGTTTCAGCTTGCTTTAAAGCTTTTTCCCCATCTATTGTCACATAGCTCTGAATAATATTTTCTGTATTTCCTATTCGATCAAGATATAGTTGAGTTAATTCCTTGGAAGAAATAGATCCTTCATCAAGTAACTTTCGCGCAGTGTTTATTGTCATATTTTGTAGTTCTAGATCCATATTTTCTTTATCTTTCAAATTATTAATTATTCTAATACAGGCTTTACCTTAATATATTCATCTTCTGTATCAGGAGCATTTTGTAAAACTTGTGATTGTTCTAGAGAATCAGCTATTTTATCTTCACGCATGACTGTCTGTATAGTCCCATACTGAGGTTCTACACCTTTGGTATCAACGCCCTCTAAAACTTTAATATGATCTAAAATATCATCTAGTTGATTGGTATATTCACCTAACTCTTTTTCATTAAGTCTAATTTTTGCCAACCTAGACACATATTCAACTGTTTCTTTATCAATCGCCATATTCCCTCCAAAATAACATCATACCAGTTAGATCAATGCGTAGAAATAATTTTATCAATCATCTCTACTGATTCTACAATTTCATTATCATTATTGGTTACAATATAATCAAAATGTTCAATTTGATCCATTTCATACGAAGCCTTTGAGATTCTTGATTCTAATTCAGTTTTATTTTCTGAATTTCTTGTAGTTAAACGAGAAATTAATTGATCAATGCTTTCGGGTTGCACAAATATCAAAATAGCATCATTAAATTTCGATTTGATAGTTAAAGCTCCTTGTACATCAATCTTTAATATTGCATGTCGATTAGAATGTTTTGCTATATCAACCTGAGATACAGGTACTCCATATCTATTACCGTAAACTTCTGCGTTTTCTAGAAATTGATCTCGATCTAACATCGCTTGAAATTGATCATGAGTAAGAAAAAGGTAATCTTTACCGTCCTTTTCACCTTCTCGTATAGATCTAGTTGTAGCTGTAACGACAAAATACCAGTTCTTATCTCGAGATTTTAAATGATTAATTATTGTATCCTTGCCCACACCAGAGGGACCAGAAATAACAAAAAGCTTTGTAACAGACATCTTATTGATCTCCTGTCAAAATACTCAAATCATCCCAAAACATTGGATAAGAAATTGCAACACAATCACTATTTTTTATCGTAGTTTGTCCCTTGGATAATATAGCTGCTATCGCTTCCATCATTGCTATTCGATGATCATCAAATGATTCACAAGTTGTGCCATTCAAACTACCGACACCATTAACTATAATCCCGTCGTCTAATTCTTCTATATCAGCACCAAATTTTGTTAACTCACTAGCAGTAATAGATAAGCGATCACTTTCTTTATTCCTTGCATCAGAAGCATCTCTAATTATTGTTTTCCCTTTAGCAAAACATGCAGCTAAAGCAATAATTGGAATTTCATCTATTAATCTTGGGATAATATCTCCACCAATTTCAACGCCTACTAGTTCACTAGACTCTACAACAATATCACCAACTTCTTCACCCGCAACAATAGTTGAATTTTTTATAGTTATATTACCGCCCATTGCAGACATAACATCTAAAATACCTGATCTTGACGGATTAATTCCAACATTTTTTAATGTAATTTTTCCTTGTTTATGACATAACCCAGCAACTATCCAAAAAGCTGCAGAACTTATATCTGCGGGGACGTTAACATCTGTACTTTGGAATTCTCCATTGAAAGGTTGTATAGTTAATTGTAATCCTTCATTATGAATATCTACCCCCATATTACCTAACATTTTCTCAGTATGATCTCTAGAAAGTGCTGGCTGATGTAAAACAGTTTCCCCTGTACTATTAATTGCAGCTAATATTAAACATGATTTTAATTGCGCACTAGCCACAGGCATAGTATATTCAATTCCTTGTAACAGTGAACCTTGTATTGCAAATGGTGCCTTTGTATTTCCATCTCTTCCATTAATATTTGCACCCATCTGTTTCAATGGAGAAATAATTCTTCCCATGGGTCTGGAACGAAGAGAATCGTCTCCGGTTAATACGGAAAAAAATGGTTGAGTTGATAAAAGTCCAGAGATTAATCTCATTGTAGTACCAGAATTACCAGCATCTAAAACTATATTTGGCTCCTGTAAACCTGTTCTACCAACTCCTTTGATAGTTACAGTAGTCAAATCCTGGTCATCCAGATTAACTTCTACTCCCATACTTCTCATAATATTAATAGTAGAAATACAGTCTTGCCCAAGCGAAATATTAGTGATTTCAGCAGTACCTTTTGCTATAGAGTTAAATATTACTGATCGATGTGATATTGATTTATCACCAGGTAAATTTAGTTCTCCTTGTATCTGGGAAGATTTACCTATAACCATCTCCATATTATCTACTCCAACGCCTATTTTTCTTCTGGTTATCTTTCAATTGTTTTGAAGTTACTTCGAACATCTTTTGATATCTTTCCCTTAACCTACCTCCAAATAACATATCTGCTATTTGGTCGCTTGAGGTCGGAAGATCTGGTTGTGTTGGATTGTTTCCCAAATCATCAAAATCTTCGCCAGCTTCATATCTATAAAGCCAACTTTCTCGTGAATGAAGTGCTTCTAAAAATGTATCTAATAATTCATCCATAGCTTCTTCTTTTTGATCTATATCTTCAACATCGGTGTTTTCTATCAATATTTTAATTTTTTGCAATTGTTCAGTTGCGCGATCAATCCAATAGATAATCGAATCTTTATTTGTTAATGCAATATCTAAATGCATGATTGGGCTTCCAGATGCTAATCTTGAGATATCTCGATATCCAGAAGCTGCAAGTTTAGCTATTTCTCTCCAGCTAGGACTTTGGCTCGTTGACAATATAAGCGCTTTTGACAACATCATAGGCAAATGGCTAACTGCACCAACATAACTATCATGTTCTTGTGGATCCATAAAATATGGTTTTGCACCTATATATTCAATCATTGAAATAATAGTATCTACAGCTCTTTGATCTGCTGTTGAATTCGGGATAACTACGTATCGACAACCCTTATATAAAGTACCGTCAGCACTTCCAATACCTGAGTGTTCACGACCTGCCATAGGATGGCCACCAACAAAATGAACGTTTTCTGGTAAATATTCATCAGCCCAGTCCATTATTACTCTTTTAGTGCTTCCTGTATCAGTGACAATAGTTCCCGGAGACAAATGTGGTGAAATATCCTCCATAATTTGTCGAACCGATAAAACAGGTGTGGTTATAATTACTATTTTTGCATCTTTAACTGCATCTGGTAAATTCCAAACCGACTTATCAATAGCACCTACTTTTTTTGCTTTATTACCTACCGCACTATCCTGGTCGAATCCCCATATCTCAATATCAGATCGTTTACCTGACTTTAATGCAATTCCCATAGATCCACCAATTAAGCCCAAACCAATTATTGCTATTTTATCCATGGAAGACCCCATTTCTAGTACTAATATTTATACTACTCATCATCATCTTCATCGTCATCGATATCTACATTTTCAACAGAAAAAGAAATTCGATCGTTATTTTTGGTAGTACCTTTATTTTTCTTATCAGGTAGTTTATTAATCTTTTCTTTCATATCCGCTATTTCTTTTAAGCCAACTTTTTCATTAAATATAAATCCATCAACACCAATTTCTCTTAATTCTTGTAATTCTCTATTGGTTAATTGATTAGCAGATTCTATGAAGAAATATTTAGTAATATAGCTTCTAATATTAGCTAAAGTCACTAAGGTGTTAAGTGTAATATTTGCTTCATTTGGTAGTGATGTAACAATCACATCTATAGGTAAATCTTCCAAATTTTTAATATAAAATTCCGTAATATCATTTTCTACAAATAAAAATCTTCCTATAGATCCTTCTTCTAATGGCTCAATTTGTGAATCCTCTATACCAAACATGAAAAAATCTGGTTTATTTTTGTGATTTTTCTCAGCTTTTTCTATTGTCAAAGAGTTTAAATTGATACCCCAAGAAAAATCTTTTAACAAGTCGACTTTTGTTTTAGGTAAATCTTCAGCATGAATAATAAGTGCGTCAGGATTAATTTTTTTTAGTGAATTTATTGATTGTTTAGTTATTGTTTTTGTAGATACAATTATTATAGATGAGGGATTTTTATCTTCATCTTTACTAATTCTAAAACCTAAGCTCCGTGAAGCAGTTTTTGTAATTCTATCAAATTTTTCTATTATATTTGTCATTTATTATCACCCTATAAAAAGTTACATATCTGCAGCAGCACCTGTCTCTTCATCATACCATTGAGTCCCGTGTTCTTCATCCTCTTTATCAATCTGTTTTAATTCATTCTCGAGCATACTAATTCTCTTTTGTAAATCCTCTCTAGATGGATCATCTGCACGCATTAAGTTAAATTCTTGTTTTAAAACTGCAAGTCTTTCTTCTACTTGCCATCGCCAAAATTTTGGATCATAAATAGTCATATTTCTACTATCCTTAAGAGTCTTATGCTATATTAGTGTAAAGGAAATCATACCATGAAAAAAAATAAAAAACTAAAACATACTGATAAGAAGTCAATTGAAATTTCTCCACAAAATAAAATTACTACACCTGTTCCCGAAGAAAATAAAACTGAGTATGGGAAACTTGGTCGTCCAACAAAATATAAATGGGACGGACCTGAAGGGTAAGATTATTCACTAGAACTTTTGAAATCTAGAGATACTGAATTAATACAATATCTCAAACCAGTCGGAGCAGGACCATCTGGAAATACATGACCTAAATGAGCATCACATTTTACACATGTGATTTCGATTCTAACCATACCATATGATGTATCTGTTTCTTCCTTAATTTGTTCAGAATCCATTGCGTCCCAAAAACTTGGCCAACCGCAACCTGAATCATATTTTGTTTCGGATGAAAATAAAGGGTTAGCACAACAAACACAAAGATAAGTACCGTCTTCTTTATTATGTAAGTATTCTCCAGTAAAAGGTGGTTCAGTAGCTTTATTTCTTGTTACCTCATATTGAGCAGGTGTTAGTTTTTGTTTATATTCTTCATTATTCATAATTACCCCTAATAACTAAGCAAATTTGTTATATATATAATTATAAAACTCGTTAACCCATTTATCGCCATCATTCAAAGCAGGTATCAATTTTATATTTTCCCCACCTGCTTCTACATAATACTCCTGGTTCCTTATGGCTATCTCTTCTAGTGTTTCTAAACAATCAAAAACAAAAGCTGGACAAATCACTGAAATATTTTTAATTCCCTTACCAGGTAATGCTTCAATTATATCTGTAGTGTTTGGTTTAATCCATGGATCAAATCCGAATCTACTTTGGAAAGCAATATCAAAAGGTTTTTTTATACTGACTTTATTCATTACATTTTTAACGGTTTCATAACAATGATGTTTGTAACACATTTTATTAAATTCACATTCAATTTCACAACAATTATCCTGAATTAAACAGTGACTCTTTGAGATATCCATTTTTTTAACTTGCCGCTCAGGCAAACCATGAAAACTAAATAACAAAAATTCACTTTCTTGATAAACATCAGATTTTTCAATTGTTTCTGCTAAACAATCAATTATAAAATCTTCGTCATAAAAATATGAATTAATTTCGTAAGGAATATTTATATTTTGATCTTCAATAATTTGAATTGCTTTTTTTATACAAGATCCTGAAGTTGCTTGTGCATATTGAGGGAACATAGGGCATAATACAATTTTTTCCACTTTAGCTTCTTGTAAATTTCTGAGCCCTTGTTCTATCGATGGTTTACCATAACGCATACCTATATCAAATATAATATCTGGGTTTATTTTTGTGATTTTTTTTACAAAATTTTTAGTATAAACAAGCAATGGAGATCCTTCATCCATCCAAACACTTTGATATTGTGGTAATACTTTTTGGGGTCTAAATGGAACAACAAATAAATTGACAATAATCCAACGCAAAAGTGGGTTTGTATCTATAACATCTGGATCAGATAAAAATTCTTTAAGGTACGATCGTAAACCAGATATAGTAGGCTCTGATGGCGTTCCTATATTCATCAATAAACAACCGATTTTTGTATTAGCCAAGTGTTGAAACATCCTTTACATATATAACATTTACATATAACTATTATATATGTTTATTACTTTTATGTGCTAATATACTTTCGCAAGTTCTTCCCAATTCGTTGTGTATCGTGGTGAAAGATGATTTCTTCTCATCTTCCAATCTTGCTTAACTCCTTGAGCGGCATAAAATATCGTTTCTCGCCCCATAGATTTATTAATTATATCTATTGATCTCATTAAACTATCACGAGATGAATCTTGCGATGTAAAAAAATGACCTTGCTGATACTCTTCTGAAACCAAATTGAATAACATAATTCCACATTTGTGATAATAATACCCATATTTATATATTTGTCTTAATAACGTTTTGGCAACACGAATAATAATGGCTGTATCTGATGTAGGTAAATCAAATTCAAATTTTAAACTATTTCTGTACTGGTGTTGGTCAACTCTAAACGGATTCGTTTGTAAAAATATCTGTAAACCCTTAGCTTTACTACCTTGTTGACGCAATTTTTCACATGCTCGTACTGTATAGGTTGATAATGCTTGTTCTATTGGTTCTAATTCTTTAAGTAAAGTCCCAAAAGATTTTGAAGACATAATAGATTTTTTGGCCACTTGTTTTTCTAAATTAAGACAAGATAATCCCTGAAGTTCATATACCATTCTTTCAACTACTACACTTAACTTTTTCTGAATAAATTTTGGATCAGTATTTTTTAACTGAAGTGCTGTAGATATACCTATAGACCGTAATTTTTTACCCCATCTGCGAGATATTCCCCATAATTCTTCTACGGGCAAATCTGCCATAATATATTCTTGTAAATCAGTATCTCGTAAATCAAATACTCCATTTTGAGTCTGTTTTTTTGCAACATGATTAGCAATTTTAGAAAGTGTTTTTGTAGGTGCTATACCAATAGATGTAGGTATTCCTGTCCATTGAAGAACATTATTTCTAACTCCAAGTGCCCAATCGAATAAATCTCTCATTACAAATCCATCTAAACGTAAAAAGGCTTCATCAATCGAATAAACTTCAACATCCTGATTAGGCAACATCATACTCAATGATTTCATGACACGTTGTGACATATCGCCATAAAATTGATAGTTAGAAGAAAACACTTTGACATTGTTTTTTTGTATAAATGATTTATGTTGATAATATGGAGCCCCCATAGGAATCCCTAGTTCTTTAGCTTCGTTAGAACGTGCAATCACACATCCATCATTATTAGAAAGAACAACAATTGGCTTTCCTAGTAAACTAGGATTAAAGACCCGTTCACAAGATGCATAAAAGTTGTTGCAGTCTACTAATGCAAATATACTCATATTTTCTATACCTCATGCAATACATTAGTCACTACACCCCAAATTATCACATCATTATTTTCCTCAATTTTGATAGGGTCAAACTCATCATTTTCAGGTACAAGATAGGTTCCTTGAGATGATTTTTTCAATCTCTTTACTGTTAGTTGTCCATCTATTGCTGCTATAACAATTTTCCCATTTTTTGCTTCCAGGCTTCGATCAACTACTAAAATATCACCATGGTGAATACCTGATTTAATCATGGATTGTCCAGCGGCTCTTACAAAAAATGTAGCAGTCGGATGTTTAATAAGATGTTTATTTAAATCTAAATTACCTTCAAGGTAATCATCAGCAGGAGAAGGAAATCCAGCCTGTACTGCGCTTGCATATAAAGGCAACTGATAGCCACTCGTTTCAACATATTCTAGTATTTCTTGAACCATACTTTCAGGTATTCGAATAGGTCTAGTTGATTCTTTATACTTCCCTTGGCCTTTAGGTCTTCCAGCTCCAAGTCTTGCTCCACCTCGTGGCATTTTGGTATCCTTAACTGTAATATATATAATAATAGAATAGTGTACATTATTCAAAAAATCAATATATGGGTAAATTATGAAGCTGAGAATTTTTCTTACATATGTATTGAGCATGAGTATTGCAACGATTATTGCTATACTGGTAACCAATCTATTATTTAATGGGGAAAATTACTTAATTGCCATAATAGGTGCTATGGGAGCTGGTTGGATAAGTGCCAGATATGGATTAGGGTTCAAAAATCAGAGGTGATGTGTGAAAAATGTTGAAGAAGAAATCCGAGCTCTTATTCAACAAAACGGACCGATAACGTTTTCTCAATTTATGCAAATTTGTCTTTACTCCCCTAAGGGTGGCTTTTATTCTGCTCGTGCGAACAGAATTAATACAGAATTTGGAACTTCCCCGACAAGCCATCCGTTATTTGGAACACTCATTGCAAAACAACTAAAACAAATGTGGGAAATTCTTGATTTCCCTTCTACTTTCCAAGTTATTGAAGTGGGTTCTGGTGATGGGGCTCTTGCAAGATCTATTGTAGACGAAATTCAACTATTAGACTCTAACTTTTCTGCCGCATTACAATATGTAGCTACAGACTACGAACCCTGGTGGCCAAATTCATTAGACGAATCACTTGGCTGGAATGGAGAAGCTCAAAATAGTCGCCCTAATAAAAGAGAAATAACGTGGGGAATTAATCGAGTAAAAGCAGAAGGAGTTACCCCTTTTAAAAACATAACTGGATGTATTCTTTGTAATGAATTAGTAGATAATTTCCCTTTTCATCAATTTGTCATACAAGATGGATTAGTAAAAGAGATATATGTAACAACTTCAGATAAAGGATTTACTGAAATTTTAGATATACCATCCAGTCCATTAATTACTAATCGCTTAAAATCCTTAAATCTTGATTTACCAGAAGGATACCGAGGTGAAATAAATTTAGGCATTGATTCTTGGATGGCAGAAGTTTTTGAAACTTTGGATCGAGGTTTTACACTATCAATTGATTACGGTGAATTGTCAAAAGATCTCTATTCATCAAAATATAGTAGTGGTACTCTAATGTGCTACAATCAGCATCAATATACTAACAATCCATACCAAAATATTGGTTCCCAAGATATTACATCATTTGTCGATTTCACATCACTTATGAAGGCTGGAGAAAAGCAAGGTTTTACAACACAAGGATATACATTACAGCGTAGATTTTTAGAAAATCTTGGTTTTTATTCTTATTTAGATTCACTTGATGCAAAAGAATTATCATATGCAAGAAAAGAATTAAGTCGCATAGCTATGAAAACCCTTATTGATCCAGATGATTATGGTGACTTTAAAGTTCTTATTCAATCCAAAGGAATCATAAAAGATATAGATTTACTAGGTTTTAAAAACTAAGACAATTAATAACTACTGGAGAAAAATATGAAAACAGCTATACAAAATGGAAAGATTATAATGAATACTGATACGATTTCAGTTTTAGAAAATCACTCTATTGTTATTGAAAATGATATTATTCTTGATATTTTACCAAACACTGAAGTCCTAAAACTATATCCTGATTCGACTATAATAGATGCAACTAACAGAGCAATTTTTTCAGGATTTGCGAATTGTCACACGCATTTAAGTCTAACATTAGCCCGAGGAATTTTTGAAAATGAATCATATGCTAATACTCCTCCATTTCCTGGTCCTCCGAGAAGATCTCTCCCAAAAATTTCTACAGAAGAACAACAAATTATGGTTTTACTAGGTGCTATAGAAGCAATAAAGTCTGGGACCACAGTCACAATGGAAGTTGCACAAGGAATTATGAACTATGCAAATGAACTTCAAAAAACTGGGCTACGTTTAGTTTTAGCAGAGCAAATGTCTGATAGAGTGTCTGGTAGTATTGGAGAACCAGGCAAATTCGAATCTGATCAACAAAAATTAGAGGATGGCATAGAACGAATTATCGATCTATACACAAAATGGAATGGATATGATCAATCAAGGGTTACAGTAGCACTTGCAGCACATGCGCCTGATATGAATTCTCCAAAGTCATTGCAAGAATTAAGAGTACTCCAAGAAAAACTAGATATTGTGTCAACAATCCACTTAAATCAACTATGGGGAGAGGTACAAAATATTAAAGATAATTTTGGTACAACCCCTACCGAATATTTAGAACAAAATAACTTTTTAACAAGTAAACTTGTAGCTGCTCACTGTAGATGTATGACAAAAAAAGAGGAGCAAATATTAGGTAAGTTTAAATCATCAGTATCATTTAATTCATCAATCGCTGCTAGAAGAGGATTGAGCCCTAATATAAAAGACTTAGAAGAATACGGGTGCAGTATTGCTATGGGTTCAGATAATATGGATGAAAATATGATCGAAGTTATGAGAACTGGATTATTTATGGAACGTGTAAGAATTATGGATGGTAGAAATCCTAATCCAAATGAGGTATATAAATGGGCAACACAAAATGGTTACCAATCTTTAGGA
>CEQU01001087.1_pt1 | contig 25402 bp, 19 predicted proteins | sample 531031 | NCBI WGS metagenome assembly CEQU01 (sample SAMEA2621216, study PRJEB7988) | marine metagenome | isolation source: saline water (ENVO:00002010), including
CGGAGCAGGCTGGTTCTGAGTTACAGTTTGCGCAAGTGTTCTGTACCATCATCGGCATTCTCATCCTAGTGCCTGGATTACTGTTACTTGCCAGCACCTTCATTGTGATTTGCCGGGAAACTGCTGCCGGTGATCTTGAGCTAATTGACTGGCCACCGATTGACCTGATGGAGTGGCTATCCAATCTGTTTTTTGTCGCTGTCGCAGCGCTCTTTAGTTATATTCCTGCTCTGCCTTTTGCATTGCTATTCATATTCACGATTGATGACCCGGGATCCTACTGGTGGATCGTTCCGACCGTAATTCATCTGATCACCTTCTCATTTGTTGTTATGTCAATGATGAGTAGCGGTTCGATGACGCGACCGATTTCCGGCGAGTTGATTAAAGCGATTGCTAACAGACCCGGTGAACTATCGCGATTCCTGGCCTACGCTTTTCCGTTTAGCATTTTGATGTTTGTATTCTCCTATATGGCTATCGACCATGAATTTGCCAAAGAATACAAGGTCTGGACGTACTTCTTCGGATGCCTTCTGTTCACGATGACTTCGTTTCTCTTTGCACGAAATCTCGGATTAATGGCTTTCTATGTAGCGAAGCCGGAAGACTATGTAGCCTTCAATCCCGATAAATCTGAGCAGGATACTCCGTCTTCAACAGAAGAGTCATCTGATTAGCGACGTAGGCAGAGGTGCTATTTGATCTCCATTGAATCTACGTCTTGGGAACGGGCAATCCCATATCTTTCATCAGTATCTGCATGTCCTCCCAAACGAATTGCTTAGCGCTTGGATTTCTCAGTAGATAGGCAGGATGATAAGTGCAAAGAACCTTCCATCCGTTGACCTCGTGTAATACTCCTCGGAGTTTCCCGATGGTCTCTTTCGTTTCCAGTAGGTTTTTGCTCGGCACGCTTCCCAAACAGCAGATGTACTTTGGACTGATAAGCGCGAGTTGCCGATTTAGAAACCCTTTACAGTTTTCCTGTTCTTCTGGTAACGGGTTTCTATTATCCGGTGGTCGGCACTTCACGGTGTTCAGGATATACACGTCATCACGTTGAAGTCCCATGGCTTCGATGATCTTGGTCAATAACTGGCCTGCACGTCCGACAAACGGAATGCCTTGCTTATCTTCATCACGGCCTGGTGCTTCACCAAAGAACACGAGATCCGCGTTGGGATTTCCCACACCAAACACCGTCTGCGTGCGGTTCGCAACAAGCTCGTCGCAAAGTGTGCACTGAGATACTTCTTGCTCGACAATTGCTAAGGTTTCTTTACCCATACCGTGCTCGTCTTTTTCGCCGGTCGATTCAGCCGTGGCCGCCTGGCTTATATCAGATCCAGATTCATGATTGTTAGAGTGAGATTCCGGTTCTGCGCTAGCAATCTCAATACTTCCGGCTGGAGATGTGCTGGAAACCCCGGCACTCTGTGCACTCCGTAGGAATTGAGTGATCGTCCTTTTTAGCTGATCCGACTGCATTGTTTCGCGATTTATATAACCAACGTCTCAGTTTACAGATGCAATTGTAACGATCTTGATTCGGTCTGTGCACAGGTCGTTATTCCACGAGTTTCATATATCGCAATCACGCTTATATTCCGAATCATCCTCGTACTTTTCCACCTCATAGTGGATTACTTTTAGAGCTTTCCGATTCCCCGTCGACCAACTTCATAACCGTCATTATGATGAAAACGTTATGTCTGTACCTCAAGTTGTCATCATTGGCCGACCAAACGTCGGAAAGTCCAGTATCTTTAATTGGCTGGCCGGAAAGCGTCTCGCAATTGTCGACGACGTCGCCGGAGTTACGCGCGACCGGATGACATATCTGCTTAGCCACGACGACAAGTATTTTGATATTGTCGACACGGGCGGAATCGGCATTAACGACGTTGACGACCTCAGTGATGAAATAGAAGAACAGATCCAATATGCACTGGAAGCTGCAGACATCATTTTGTTCGTGGTTGACACACGTACCGGTCTGCTACCTCTGGATTCGCATGTAGCCAAGCGACTGCGATATGTCGACAAGCCAATTCTTCTGGTTGCCAACAAAACCGATGAATTCACATTGGATCCCGATGCGGACGAATTCTACAAACTCGGACGCGGAAAACTTGTAAGAGTCAGCTGCCTGCAAAACCGCAATCGTGATTTACTGCTTGATATGATCGCAGAACGACTTCCGGAAGTCTCTCCGGAGACAGGGTTTGAGGAGTCTGAACCGGAAGAAATGAAAATGGCTCTGGTAGGTCGGCGTAATGTCGGCAAGAGCACCTTCATAAACACACTGACCAATACCGAGCGCATGATCGTTAGCGAAGTGGCAGGCACTACGCGGGATAGCGTCGACATTCGGTTCGAGCTTGATGGCAAGGCATTCATCGCCATCGACACGCCCGGCTTTAGAAAACGAAAGAGCGTTCGAAGTGACGTCGAGTATTACGGTACGCACAGAGCCCAGCGTAGTGTTCGTAGATGCGATGTCACCTTGATGTTTCTCGACGCGGGACAGCGAATCAGCCAGGTCGACAAACAACTGGTGACATATATCCAGCAGCAGTTCAAACCATGCGTATTCGTGGTGAACAAATGGGATCTAATGGTGGAACACATGCCCACCGAGCGCTGGGTCAACTATATCCGCGACACGTTCCCAACCATGGCTCATTGCCCAATTGCTTTTATCACTGGTCAAACCGGTAAAAACATGAAGGCACTGCTGAACCACGCACAAATGCTTTACAAGCAATCGCTTCAGCGTGTTGCGACCGGTGAGCTCAATCGCATCGTCAAACGCGCGATCCAAAATCATCCCCCACCGTTAATGACCGGTCATAGACGACCAAAAATCTACTATGCAACACAGGTTGCTACACAACCACCAACAATTCTTTTCAAGTGCAATAACCCAAAAGCATTTGCAAAAGACTACCGTCGGTATCTGATCGGGTATCTCCGGGATGAATTGAGCTTCGCTGAAGTCCCAATCAAGGTCTATTTAGATAAACGCGAGTCGAGTGACGATCGCGACGAACTTGGTTAAACGGCTCAATAAGCACCGACTTATAACGGATATAGCGGTTGTCATACGCGCTGCCCGATGACTACTCACCGGGGATGCAATACGCGTAGCAAGTCCGCTAATGCCGGTGTTTAAGGTGAAAGGATGTCCCATTCTCAACCGGCAATTGAACGACATCCTCCTGCCGCTTTTGCGCTTTTGAAATTATTGCGCCCCTGGCAGTGGGTGAAGAATCTACTTGTGTTTGCACCGTTGCTGTTTGCTCACCAATTATCAGATTCTGCGCTGATCATGCAGGGTATTTTCGCATTCATCTCATTGTCATTCGTCGCCTCCGCAGTCTATGTCATTAACGACTGGGCAGATGTAGAAGCAGATCGCTTACATCCAACTAAGAAACGTCGCCCGGTCGCCAGCGGTGCCGTATCCAGAAAAGCGTGTTGGCCCCTCGCCGTTGCACTATTGGGTATGGGCGTCGGATTAGCAACCTGGAAAACAAATGCAAACTTTGTCTACACGTTGCTAACCTACTTCGTCCTAACCACCGGTTACACCTTTTACTTCAAGCGGATAGTCATCGTTGATGTGCTCTTACTGGCAATACTCTACACATTGCGTATTGTCTCTGGTGGATTGGCAACAGTAACACCGGTATCCGAGTGGTTACTCGCTTTCTCGATGTTTATCTTTGCAAGCCTTGCGTTTGCTAAACGGTATAGCGAGCTATACCGTGTCGATGCGGAAGGTTCGGACAGGGATGAAACAAATCGCAGAGGATATCGAGTAACAGACCTTCCCGGCGTAGAAATGATGGGCATTGTCACCGGTTACCTCTCGGTGCTCGTATTGGCTCTGTACGTTAAACGAGACAGCGACGATTCTCTTTATGCATATCCCCAGTTCTTATGGGGAGTTTGCGTTTGCATGATGTACTGGGTTAGCCGGCTATGGATTAGAGCACGACGAGGAGAACTCAATGAAGATCCGGTTGCATTTACGATCAAGGATCCGGCGAGCTGGATCGTCGGGGTCATTTGTATTGCATGTGCTGCGTTTGCTGCCGGAGGCAACTAGACGATGCCTGACAAATCAGCACGACGGCAATCTCTATCAGGTTGGGGAAATTACCCTCGCCACGACTGCTTTGTTCATGAAGTCGCTTCACAAGCTCAACAACGCTCACTGATTACCAGTACCGATAGTCAGACTTTGATTGCCAGAGGACTTGGACGTTCCTACGGTGACTCCGCGGTTAATGCACTCAATGACGTGTTATTGCAGACATCTCGGAACAGGTTTTTATCGCTCAGTGAAACTGGATTACTACGATGTGAAGCCGGCTTATCCTTTGCTGAAATAATTGAGTATCTACTTCCAAGAGGTTGGGCGCTACCAACGACGCCCGGTACTAAATTCGTTACGGTCGGAGGTGCGATCGCATCAGACGTCCATGGTAAGAACCATCACCAATGTGGATCGCTGGGGAACTTTGTTCAGGCGTTTCGCCTGTTGACTGCCTCCGGTGATGTTTTGGATTGCAGTCGCGAGTCTCATCCTGATTTATTTTGGGCAACCATCGGTGGCATGGGTCTTACCGGTATCATTCTTACCGCACAAATACAACTGAATCGCGTAGAAACAGCTTGGGTCAAACAAGAAACTCGTAGAACGCGAAACTTAACCGACACGCTCGATCTCTTTGTGAAGACGGATCAGGATTATCAATACAGCGTGGCATGGATCGATTGCCTCAAGCGCGGTAGCTCGATGGGACGAAGCGTTGTAATGCTTGCTAACGACGCAAGCGTATCGGACCTGCCAGATCGGCGGCAGCAAAAACCTTTACAAATGAAGAAAAGGCGTCGCAAGAAAGTTCCGTTTAACCTTCCGTCAATCACGTTAAACCGTTTAACCGTTTCGGCCTTCAACGGAGTCTATTTTCGTGCTCATCGGGACAAGGAATCCGTCGTAAGCTATGACGAGTTTTTCTATCCACTCGACAGCATTCAGTCTTGGAATCGCATTTATGGTAAGCGTGGATTCATCCAATACCAGGCACTCATTCCCAAACAGAATTCATTCGACGGGATGCACGAGTTACTTGAGTTGATTAGCAAATCGCGACAGGCATCGTTCTTGGCAGTTCTTAAGAGTTGCGGTCCAGCCGATGACGGAATTTTATCCTACTTATTCCCCGGTCATACGCTCGCACTTGACTTCCCTTTCAAGGGGCCGCGTACGATCGAGTTGTGCAAACAGCTTGACGAGGTTCTACTCAAGCTAGGTGGCCGAATCTATGCTGCAAAGGATGCCGTTACCAATGCCAGTACTTTTCACGTGATGTATCCGCGGCTGGAAGAATTTCTGAAAGTAAAGCGTCAGATCGACCCGGAAAATGTGTTCAGCTCTTCCCAGGGACGGAGACTTGGGCTGATTCCCACTTAAACAGACAAGTCATTACAGCAACCATATGTCTAAACAGAAAATCGATGTTCGTCGGATTAAGTCGGAACAGCCGAAACCAAAAAAGACTTGGAAAGATGGTCCTGTTGCGGTTACTCCAAACCGATTCTGGGCGATCTCCGTGTTCTTTGCCATCGCATTTGGGTCGATGGCCTACAACACCGTCGGTACGCAAATGACTGGCATCGATGATGCCAATATCTTCCTTACTTATGCAAAAAACCTAAGCAGCTTTGACGGCATGGTTTTCAATGTTGGTGATGAGCCAGTCGAAGGCTTCACATCAATGCTGTGGATGCTCATCTGCTCGGCACTTTCACTCGTTATGGATCGTCCCGAGCCGGCATTGTTTGGGCTTAATATTCTGTTTGTCATTATCACCGTGGCAATATTGCAGTGGTTTGTTCAGGAGCAGCTATCGGAGAGACGCGAGTCGGAATCCGGACTCGATCGTGGTGTACTCCGCTATGTACGCTGGTGTTGTTCTGTGATCATCTTCGGCTGGGTATTCTTCAGCCCCAAGTTCATGATCTGGTCAACGATTACCTTGATGGATATTGGTATCTGGGCGATGGTACTAGCCGTTGGATCCGTCTGCTTCGCACGAGCTGTCGCAGTGTCTGCGCCAACGATACAAACTGACAAGATGTTGATCGTCTCCACGATCCTCGCCGTCCTTGTCCGACCTGAGGGATTATTGGTAGCGATTTTTTGGTGGCTATGCTTGGGAGTGGCGCGTAAACGACTAGCCTCTTCAGATTCTGAGAGCATGGTTAGTGTTGCAAAAATCCCGCTGATTACCCTCGTTGTGTCCGTCGTGATTCTGACCGCATTTAGACTTATCTACTTCGGTCATCCAGTCCCGAATACGTTCTATGCAAAGGTATCCGGTGACTGGTTCGGCAATATCTGGAATGGTCTTGGATATCTTCGGGACTTTGCAATGACTCAACCATGGGTAATTGCCTTTGGATTGATTTCGCTCGTTTACGCCATTCGATTCTTCATGAAGGTCAACGGCGACATGGACAACGAAGAGCGGGCCCTGAAATTGAGTTGGGGATTGATCGCAGTTAGTGCTGTTGTGAGTATGATTCCGCCAGTCTTAACCGGTGGAGACCATTTTCATCTTGCAAGGTTTTTTCAACCTGCGTGGCCACTTGTAGTCATCCCGGGAATCCATCTCTTTCACAAGTACTGTACGTCACCCAAGTTCATCACAGAAAAGCCGATGCGTAGGATCATTACCACGACCTTGGTACTTGTTGCGATGTTCTGGGTTGCTCAACAACCGAAATGGGAACAGATAAGCCGCCCTCAAAATCGAGCTGAAGCTCGCGAACGACTAAAAATGGCTGTGGAATTCACCAATGCGATGCACGGACGTGACATCGGAGCGGAACTCAGCACACGCGTCGGAGGGGAGCTCTCGGTCGCTGCCATCAGAGTTGGAGGCTTGGGACTCACATATAGCGGTCGCGTTATTGATTTGATGGGTCTAAACAACGAGCAAATGGCCCACGCACCAGGAATCCTGGAAGGTGATAAGAACCACGCTGCATTTAAGCCTGAAGTCTTTTGGAATCAAAATCCGGATCTCGTCGAGCCAAAATTCATCTATTTGGCAAACGAGTCTCGAATAATCGATAGACTGCTTCCATCCGCAGACAGCTTTGACGACAAAGCGTTGAAAGGGATTATTCGATCCGACGAGTTCCTCTCCAAATACACGCCGATAGTATGGCCCACAACCAAAAACTCACATTCAGATGGATTTGTTGCGGTCTGGTGTAGAAATGACAGGTTGGAATTGCTGGACGGCGCAACCGTTCTTCCAGTCAAGTAACGCGTTGTAGAGCTTCTCTATTAATTGCAGAATACCGCAGTAAGACTGCAAAAACTGGTATTGCCCAGTATTTCTGCGCTTCCTATACTCCCACCGCTAAAAACCTATTCAGGGTATCACGGGGGGGTGATTCAATTGCCACTTCTGGCATGACCTGACGAAAGACATAACAGCAAATTCGGTTGGTTAAGGAGTTACCGACATGGCCGGCAAGGAAGCCAAAGACCAATACTGTGACGCAACGGAAACAACGGAACCTACACTGCGACGATTCGGCGGTCGTATGAAGGTCCTGCTTACGGTCGCTGCTGGTGGTGTATTATTGTCATCAATTATCTGGCTGAGAAATACGGATCACTCCAGTAGTGAAGCTTCCGCGCAACAAGCCAAACCTGCCACGGTTCAAGTCGCAGACAAGAAGCCCGGTGCAACCACACAACAACAGTCTCAAACTCCAAGGCAATCTGTAACAAATACTATCCTTGGCCCGGCCGACCTAAATGCGTCTCCAAAACTTCCTGAAAAACCCCGTGCCGTGGGACAAGAGCATAAACAGCTTAGTGTCTTTGCTGTGGTCAATGGAGAACAGATTTCTCGCAAATTCATTGGTCAACAGACAGTAAAACGATTTGGTGGTGAAGTGCTTGAAAGTATCATCAACAAGAAATTGATTGAACTTGAATGCACACGTCTGGGCATTTTGGTCACAGACAAACACGTCGACATGGAAATCGAGGTCATTGCCAAGAAATTCGGATTGTCAGTAGATCGATGGCTTGATTTACTGCAAAACGAGCGAGATATTCCAATCCAAAAGTACCGGGAAGAAATTATCTGGCCGGCGCTTGCATTGCGACAAATGGCAACCAAACAAATCCAGGTTTCGCCTGAAGAATTATCCAAGGCATATGAATCAGAATTTGGCCCGAAAGTCAAAGTCCGCGTTATTACAGTTACCAATCTTGAAAAAGCTCAACAATTATTAAAAGCTGCGAAAGCAAATCCAGATGACTTTGGCAGTCTCGCAAAAGACCATTCCGAAGATCCGACCAGTGCGAGTGCCAGAGGGTTGATCCCCGCCATTCGAAAACATGGTGGTGAAGAGAGCATCGAACTGGCTGCTTTTTCACTCGAACCTGGTGAGATTTCTGACATCGTCAAAGTCGCCAACCAATACCTAATATTGAAGTGCGAAAAACGAATCGCACCGACCTACGTGGCCCCACAATTTCTGGCTGACGCAAAACAGCGCCTTCATGATCAGATTCGAGATGCCAACATGCAACGAGAAGCATCCAAGATCTTTAAGGAGCTTAAGGAAAAAGCCAAAGTGGTAAATGTCTACGTTCAACCGGAGCTGGGTAAGCAAATGCCCGGCGTTGTCGGACTGATCAACAACTACAAGATCACGACACGAGATCTTACTGATGAGTGTATTATGCGACACGGCGCAAGCGTTCTTGAAGGTGAGATAAATCGCAAGCTCTTAAAACAAGCATTAGTCAAAGCTGAGAAGAAGGTTACAAATGACGACCTAAATCGCGAAATTGCACGTGCAGCGGAATCGTATGGTTTCCTAAAAGCAAACGGGGATCCGGATCTGCGAGCATGGGTCGACAAAGTGACCGAAAACGATAATGTCACACTTGATATTTACGTCCAGGATGCCGTCTGGCCTTCGGTCGCTTTAGAAAAGCTCGCCATAGACAGTGTGAAGATCTCACAAGAAGACTTAGAAAAAGGTTTTGAATCTAATTACGGTCAACGTGTCAAAGTGTTGGCAATCGTCTTGCAGAATCAACGGCAGGCAAACATGGTTTGGGAATTAGCCAAGAACAACCCGTCTGATTACTTCTTCGGACAGTTAGCCGAACAATACTCTGTGGAACCTGTATCGCGAGAAAATAGCGGACAAGTTCCACCGATTAGACGACACGGTGGGCAACCACAACTGGAAGATGAAGCATTTCGGCTATCCAAAGGAGAGCTTTCTAGCATCGTCGCCATTGGCGGCAAATTCATCATTCTCCGATGTGTTGGACACACCGAGCCAGTCGTTACCGATTTGGCGGATGTAAAAACTGAATTACTCAAAGAGCTCCAAGACCGCAAGACGAGAACAGCTATGAATCGTACGTTTGCGGAATTGGTGGAAGCTTCAGAGGTCGTCAACTTCCTCCGACCTATCAAGGCTGCATCCGGAGTTACACCATCAGCTCAACCACCCATGTTCCAGAAGTAACTGGACGCGTTTCCGGAGTTTGGTATGACCGTTGACCTAACTGGAAGGACTGCTGTTGTTACCGGTGGTTCAGCTGGTATCGGACGCGCCATCGCATGTATGCTCGCAAGCCACGGTGCCGATACCTATATCGGTGATCGTCAGTTAGACGCATCCAACGACGAGTTGTTCGCCAAATGGAATATCACCAGCCGCGAATGTGACGTGACTGACGAAGCAAACGTCAACGGTCTTATTAATCACGCTATCACCGCAAGCGGAAAACTAGATATCCTTGTAAATAACGCAGGCGTCGGACTCGAAAAGCAAATCCCTGATGTGAGCCTTGATGAATGGGAACACGTAATCGGCGTTAATGTCACCGGTATTTTCCTTTGCTGTAAACACGCTATTCCGTTTATGAAGCCTGCTGGCGGAAGCATTATCAATATCGCAAGCAATGCTGGAGTATTACCTCGAGCACACGACCCCGTGTACTCAATTAGTAAGGGATCTGTGGTGGCCCTAACAAAGAGTCTCGCGTTGTGCCACAGTGTCGACAAGATTCGTGTTAACGCGATTTGCCCTGGGCCGGTTGCTGATACAAACATGATCAATGAACAGCTCGACGCAGCAAGTGATCGTGATACCGCGATTGAAGGATTAATAAACGCCAGCCCCTTGGCTCAGTCATATCGTCGGATGGGTACGCCTGATGAAATCGCCAAGGCCGCCCTCTATCTTGCAAGTGACGCGACGGAAATGGTCACAGGAACCATTCTGGCAATCGATGGCGGCAAATCACTCGGTGTACCACCAAAACGTGCTGCTTAAAGTACCCGTGAGCACAGGTTCTGAGTAAGGATTGTTCAAAGCAATCGATTAAGGTCTTCATGGATCGCAGTGGTGCGTGACTGCATATCCTTTCGAGCCAGATCGATATCTGCCAACAACTCGGCAGGTACATACGTAAAGGTGTAGAACTTAATCTTTGGTTCTGTACCTGATGGCCTAGCTGCGACGTAGTTTCCTTCTTCCTCCAAATCAAGAATCACCAGATTCCCAACCGGACCATCAAGTGGAGTAACCGTACCATCGCTGGCCGTCCTAGTTTGCCTGAGGTAATCACGTACTTCCACAACTTTCAACCCGCCGATGGTATCCGGAGGTAATTCACGCAAGCCATTCATAATGGACTGCATTTGGCTCATGCCTTCTGAGCCTTTCATGTAGATGTTGGTTAGCGACTCCAAGTGAAATCCATGTTGCCACCACAGGGATTCCAAGTACTCCGGGAGAGTACGTCCTTGTTGTTTTAATTCAGCTGCTAGTTGTGACATTAGCAAGCAAGCGACTACGCCGTCCTTATCGCGGACGTATTCACCTACCATAAATCCGTGTGATTCCTCGGTGCCGTATATGAAGTGCTCAGCACCGCCATCGTCTATGGCGCCGGCAATCCACTTAAATCCCACCAACAGGTTTCCGTTTGTCTGGACATTGTAGGAATCAGCAATGCGCCGCACCATTTCTGTCGTAACTAGAGTTTTTACGACGAAACTATTTTCACTTAGGTTTGTGGTCTTAGAGAGCACGAAGTCGGTAAGCAACGCTGACAACTGGTTACCGTTAAACACCACCCAGTCGCCTGACTTGTCATTGGATACAGGAGCCGCGCACCCCATTCTGTCGCTATCTGGATCGGTTGCCAGAATCAGATCCATGTCGTGGGACTGTGCATATTCGATCATGGCTTCAAATACGGCCGGGTTTTCAGGATTTGAGACATGGCCCGGTACGTTTGGAAAGTCGCCGTCAGGCTCTGCATGTGCAGAGAATACTTCGACGTTACTGAATCCGGCTGCAGTCAGTGTCTCCGAGACGATTGGACCACCGACGCCATGAAGTGGTGAGTAGAGAATATTTAGATCGATGTCAGTTGCTAAACCGTGCCGTATCACTTCCGATTGGTATGCTGCATCCAGTTCATCGGTGCAGAACTCTACATCTCCATTTTGAAGTGCAGCTTCAAAGTCAACTTGGTGTATCTCGTCTGTATTCATAACACAGTCGATGATTCCAGAATCATGAGGTGGAAGGATTTGGCCGCCGGTTGACCAATAGACTTTGACTGCATTATCTGATGGTGGATTATGACTAGCTGTGACCATGATTCCGCAAGTACAGTTTTTCATTCGCACAAGATAGGACAATTGCGGAGTTGCGCGGTAATCGTCAAGCATGTATACCTTAAAGCCGTTGGCGACCATGATCGAAGCGCACAATTCCGCGAAGTGTCTGGATCGATGACGGGTATCATAGGCGATCGCACATGAAGGAAGTACATCGTCGAGGTTTACGTTTTCCTTTATGTATGTTGCAAGTCCTTGGGCACTTTCACCAATAGTACGGTCGTTGATGGCATTGCTGCCAAACGGGTGCATGCGACCTCGCCTGCCACCTGTCCCAAATGGGATGACAGTCCAAAACACATCATCCAGTTCATCCCAAGCCTGGTTTTTGACTTGATCGATGATCAATCCACGGTATTCTTCGTAGCGAGATTCGCTCAACCAGGCAGCCAGATTTGTCACAGCAGTGTCACTTAATTGTCCATTCTCAGCAGCCTGCCGCACCGCTTGCAAAGCACTATCAACATCCATAATCGATCCATCTCCTTTATGAACCGCCGATTCTATCAAAATTCCAACCCCATTCATGGACACCCACCTATTCAAATCTAAGACAGGCATGTTTTTCGTCACCAAATCTCACAGAATCCAAAACAGAATCCAAGACAGGCATAAATTCACGATGTAAATCACGGCAAAAACGCTGGTTTTTGGTACTAGAGTAAGTGGGGGTCCATGATTACCACGGCAGAAACTATAGACTGTCCATGAATTTCGGCAATCTGATAAAAGGTGGGTGTCCATGATTGGCGGTGGTCGGGCGACAAGGCATAATGCGGGGAAGTGTTGGGTTTTTAGGGAGAAATGAGCGATTATGGCGACGATGAATGCGGCTTTTATCACCGAATGTGGTCCGGCCAGTAATATTCAGTACGGTGAAATCCAGCGGCCTGAACCAGGGCCAAATCAGGTACTCGTAAGAACAGGGGCTGCTGCCCTGAATCCTGTAGATACCTATATCCGCAATGGTGCAAACTATTGGGAGCTTCCTAATCCCTTCGTCGTCGGCTGCGATGTTGCCGGAACGGTCGAAGCGGTTGGCAGTGACGTGACAGAATTGTCAGTTGGTGACAGGGTTTGGGGAACCAACCAAGGTCTCCTCGGACGCCAAGGCACTTTTGCTGAATACTGTGCGATCGATCAAGAATGGCTATACAAGACACCGGAAAATGTCACCGATGAAGATGCCGCGGCGTGTTCACTCGTCGGTGTGACAGCCCATTTGGGCCTTTTTCGGGATGCAAAAATCAATGCGGATGACACCATATTTGTTCACGGTGGATCCGGTGGTGTCGGAGCCATGGTTCTGCAAATGGCAAAAATCACTGGAGCACGAGTAATCACATCAGCAGGCAGCCAGGAAAAGGCCGAACGATGCAAAGAACTCGGAGCGGATGATGTCATTCTCTACAAAGAAGAGAACGAAACTGAAGCCATTGCTCGACTTGCACCTGAGGGAGTTAACGTCTTTTGGGAAACACTTCGAGAGCCGGACTTGGAATCCATCGTCGAAGTCATGGCTGAACGAGGACGCATTGTAATCATGGCCGGTAGAGACGCCCGTCCTCCATTCCCCGTTGGGCCTTTTTATGTCAAAGGCCTACACATGTTCGGCTTTGTGATGTTTAAGGCTCCACCCTGCGAACTGAAGGCATGTGCTGATGACATTAACAATTGGCTGTCATCAGGCCAACTCAAGGCACAAATCAGCCACCGTCTTCCTCTAAGTGATGCTGCTCAAGCCCACCAGATCCAAGAAGATAATACGCTGATGAAAGCGGGTACGATTGCAGGCAAGATCGTACTTATTCCATAGGCTCACCCATTCCGGCTCTATTTATGATCAAGCCAAGTAATGCCGTTCGTGGATTCATCTTTGACATGGACGGTACCTTAATCGACTCCAAACTTGATTTTGAAGCGATACGGCAAGATATGCAGTTGCCCAACGGACTTCCGATCCTGGAAACCATGGAGTCAATGGAAAATGAGCGCCGAACTGAATGTGAACAGATATTACTACGTCACGAACAGCAAGGTGTAAGCGACGCTACTGTATTTCCAAATGTGGTGAAAACACTGGCAAGCATTGAGCAATTGCAGTTACCAATGGCAATTGTCACGCGGAATCGCAAAGACTTTGCCAACGAAATGCTCAAATTGATACCGGTGACTTTTGACATCATCATCGGCCGCGACGACGGCCCCATCAAACCTGACCCATGGGCACCATTACAAATCTGTGAGCAGTGGGGTATTCAGCCGTCCGAAGCAGTAATGATTGGCGACTTTGTATTTGACATTCAATCTGGAAATACCGCCGGCTGCTTCACAGTGCTTTACACACAAGGCCGGGACCATTGTGAGATTCGCGGTTCAGAAGAAGCCAATTGGATCATGGATGATTTCGCCCAACTGCACATGCGATTAGACGACTGGACACAATAGGCTGATTGATCACTATTTGGTTTTGTTGATCGAATTGCTAGAATCCGCATTCATAAATCAATTGATTTCAAGACGGAAAAGAAGCACGGATGCTCAACCGTAAGACAATCCATTTAGCAGTGTTATTACAGCTTGTAATTGTCACTGCCACTATCGCTCAGAAGCTTCCGAGCATCGTGCCAAACCAATCTGGCACTACCAAGAATAACAACACACCACGTGTACAAAACTCTGGTACGGTACGTCCTGCAAGTGCTCAACAACCCGCTATAGAGCAACGCACCGCCCAAAAATCCATCAAGGCGCCGTCCTTTATTCCTCTCTCGGCAGCACATCAAACTTATATCAATAAGGTTCTGGAATACTGGCAAAATAAAACCGCGAAAGTAGACCGTTATCGCTGCAAATTTGAGCGTTGGCAATTTGACACCGTATTCGGACCACAAAACACATTTAAGACATATAGCACAGGCCTCATACGATATGCCGACCCTGACAAAGGAATGTTCAAAGTCGAAAAAGTACTGTCTTATCAAGCACCACGCAGCCCTCAGGAAAAGCCACGCCACATCGCCATTGAGGGTGTTCACGGTGAATGGTGGGTATGCGATGGCAAAAGTGTCTTTGAATACGACTTCACCAACGAGCGTCTCATCCAACAAATCCTGCCGGCTGAACTACAAGGCAAGGCTATTAAGAACGGACCACTTCCCTTTCTATTTGGAGCTGATGCTGCTGAAATTAAACAGCGATACTGGCTGCAAGTCATTACTCCTTCAAATGTGAAAGACGCAGTTTGGTTAGAGGCATTTCCTAAAAGCCAAGCCGATGCGGCTAATTATCTGAAAGTCCACATCATCATCGATCGTCGCGATTTCTTACCAAAAGGAATCGTGATCTTTGACCGTAATTTTGTCAAAGGTAAGAATCACTCCCGTACTGTTTTCAACTTTCGCGATCGTGAAGAAAACTTCAACACAACGTTTGAAGCTTTGAGAATCTGGGAAAAGAACTTCTATGAACCGAGTCTGCCAAGTGGTTGGAAAAAGGTCGTCAATGCAGCACCTACCAGACAGCAACGTCAAGCCAATCAATCCGGTCAGCAAACACCACTTAATCGGTAATTCGGCAGATTATCGCCTTCGATTGGTTACCATAAGAGGGTAGCTTGGCTTGAATCTGTAAACACAAATCCCGGATGCGTTTTTCTAACGGATATGAATTGCCCATTTCCAAAGCGTACGTTCATTCGTAATGCCGTCGCATGCGTATTCAGCCTTGGGTTGCTGTTCGCATTCGGTTCAGGTGCGTATGCAGTACAACAGCAAGATGCAATCGGGCGAATTATTCGCATCGACCTGCCGATCGAGCCCGCACGTGTAACGGGAATCATTCGGGCCATCGAAACGACTGCCAACGAATTGGGAGAGACGAGCAACGCCACACGGAACTGTATCGTCCTTCAATTCGGGCAAACAGGTACACATGATCAGAGTGCATACGAAGATTGTTTGAAGATCGCACAGATTGTAAGAAGGCAAACCAAAGTTGAGATGGTTGCTTTCTTACCACACGATTTAACAGGACATTCTGTCCTGATCGCATTGTCATGCGAGCAAATCATCCCCAAACCGAGTTCAAAACTCGGGCCTGTGTTGGAGCCAAGTGACAAGCCGTCACAAGGTATTCAGGCAACTTATAAAGAAGTTGGTCTGGGTCGTGGCTATCCAACGGCCTTCGTCAGCGGAATCCTCGATCCATCTGAACCGATTTACATCGTTGAAAATGGTGCTAAACCGATCATTGCGAATCAATCTGAACTCGATGCGCTCGAGGTCAAAAACAAGGTAACGACAATCCTCGATGCCAATGCAGCGACCGGAATCGACGGTGCTATTCTACGAAAGCACGAACTTGTCACCTACACCGCCTCATCCCGAGACGAGCTAGCTCAACATCTTCAGGTCGCTACGGATAGATTTCGCTCCGTGACCGTAGCGGAAGCTGAATGGTCCGTTGTTCGCATTAACATCCGCAACAATCTACATCCGTCTTACTGCAATGAGATTAAACGGATGATTTCTGATGCATTATCAAGAAAGGCAAATCTAATCCTCTTCGACATCGATACGACCGGTGGCGACATCAACGGCTCACGTGAGATTGCGATGCTATTGGCTTCAAGTGACTTTCGCAATGTAACCACAGTCGCATATGTGAACCCACAAGCACTTAAGGATGCCGCGTTGTGGGTTATGGCATGCGATGCAGTGTACATGTCGCAATCAGCCAATCTAGGTGGTCGCGGGAATATCATTGTCGATCGCCCGGGGCTGATTGAAGATCTCAAACAGATCAAGCGAAACAACGGACGCAATTGGTCGCTCATTTTAGGTCTCGTCGACCCCAAGACAACACTGCATACATATCTGAATCGAGACACCGGTGAAACAAGAATATTCTGCTCGGAAGAGCTCACCGAGGCTGCTGATGAAGATGAAGATCTTTGGCAAGAAGACCAGTTAGTCGACGTATCCGATGGCTTGGAATCTCAACAGGCATTTGCAATGGGCGTTGCTGACAGAGTCGTCACCAACATTGAAGACATTGCCGCTACATTTGGCATAGACCCTGAGCAAATCCAGAAGATACAACGCCCAGCACTAAGTCGATTTCTTACCAGTTTGGCCAACAACACGATCTTAATGGGCTTTCTGTTTATGGTTGGCACATGGTGTTTGATCTCAGAGATCACCACACCTGGCCTTGGTGTACCTGGTTTTGTAGCACTCGTAACACTCACAATATTCTTCTGGGCTCAAATCCATAACGACACAGCGGGAATTCTGGAATTACTGCTGTTTATCATCGGTGTAATCAGCCTGGTACTGGAAATCTACGTGATACCTGGGTTTGGAATCTTTGGATTTGGTGGAATCGTCCTCGTGTTCACGTCGTTGATTCTAGCCACAGTTAACTTCATGATTCCATCGTCGAACTTCGAATGGAATGAATTAATCAACAACATGCTGACATTGCTTCTGTCCGGTGTGTTTACGGTGACATTATTCTTGGTTCTACGTAAGCCGTTATCGCGAATGTGGTTCGCGAAACAGCTTATACACACGGAAGAAGAGAACACACCGCAGCGAGAGTGGAATGAAGCGATGGTACATCTTGAGCATCTTATCGGGAAAACAGGTAAGACGCATACACGACTCTCACCTGCCGGCAAGGTCATTATTGACGGTGAGGTCATCGACGTAATCAGCGAGGGAGATTTGATTGACGCCAGTACAGAAATTGTGGTAAATGAAGTGACAGGAAACCGAGTCGTTGTAAGACGCAAAACCTAACGCCCGGCAATCAGCAATGAATCCGTATCTTATTTGTGCTCTACTCATTTTTTTAGGCTCCATACTGGTAGTGCTTGAAGTTTTTATTCCCTCCGGTGGAATACTCGGAATTGTTGCAGGCACTGCCTTCGTCTATGCCGTCATTCATGGATTTAATGAAGGCAGTACAACTGGACTTGTCGTATTACTCGGTTCTGCCGTCGCCGTACCTATCGCTCTGACCATTGCCTTTAAACTCTGGCCAAAGACACCTCTAGGTAAGAAATCGATCCCCGACCCTGAACTCGGCGAAAGCGACAATCAAAAGGAGTTAGATCAGCTTATCGGTGCTACAGCCATAACCCTAACCGCCATGATGCCCAATGGACGGATACGACTGGGCAATGACCAGTTGGACGCGGTTACCAACGGCACGATGATCGAGGAGGGCAAGCAAGTGGAAGTTGTCTCGGCAGTGGGTAACCGAATCATGGTGAAAGAGGTGATTCAAAGTAACGAGCCATCATCCCACCCATCAGAAGAAAACAGTGAATCAATAGACTATTCATCATTTGAAGAAGATCTAAATGAGTTAGAATGACGGACACCTAATCACTAGGTATCTTTCACTTCACCTTGAACAAGTGCTGAATAATGATCTATTCACAACTCACATCGTTACTAATTGTCGCTGCTGATGAGTTTCCGACAGTTAAGGTGGTCATTCTGTCCATCGTCGGACTATTATTTTTGTCCGCATTCTACATCTTCATCCATTTCTTTCGGCTTTGGATTCAGTGCAAATTGACTAATGCCAAGATATCACTAATGGATTTACTGTACATGACGTTCAAGAAGGCACCGCCGAAAATGATCGTCATGAGCAAGATTATGGCTGTCAAAGCTGGGTTTCCCAATGATGAAGAAAATGGCATTACAGCTGATATGCTAGTCGCTCACCATTTATCCGGTGGAAATGTTCCGACAGTCATCCGTGCAATGATTGCAGCTCAAAAAGCCAAGATCATCGAACTGTCATTTCGTGAAGCAATGGCAATTGATCGTGCCGGACGTGACGTATTAGAGGCCGTTCAAACAAGTGTTTACCCCAAAGTGATCAATTGTCCGGCGTCTGGCACCGCCAAGTCAACGCTCGATGCCGTTGCCAAGGATGGCATCCAGCTTAGAGTGCGTGCGCGTGTTACCGTCCGTGCAAATATCAAACAGTTAATTGGCGGTGCGACCGAAGAGACGATTATTGCCCGTGTCGGCGAAGGGATTGTAAGTGCAATTGGATCCGCCGAATCGCATAAAGATGTATTACGTAGCCCAGACTTGATTTCGCAAACGGTACTGGCAAAGCGTCTGGATTCACAAACTGCATTTGAAATCGTCTCAATTGATATTGCCGATATCGATGTTGGCGACAATATCGGTGCCAGGCTGCAAGCAGATCAAGCGGAAGCAGATACGCGGGTCGCCCGAGCAAAGGCTGAAGGTAGACGCGCAATGGCCGTTGCACATGAACAGGAAAAACAGGCCACCATCGAAGAGAGCCGTGCAGAATTGGTTCTGGCCGAAGCAGATGTTCCCGTGGCTATCTCGGATGCCTTCCAAAATGGCAAGCTGACGATCAGCGAGTATTACAAATTGAGGAATATCCAATCCGACACCGACATGCGAGTTGCGATTGCCGGCGGCAACAACAAATCGAATCAAGCCGTCATTGATGCTGATTAAGCATTCAAACTAAGATCCCTAACTAAGTTTCCTGTCGAGGAATCAACACCGGACTGATGAACGAGTCTCTAGTACAACAACTGCGACGCCTGTTAAAGGAGTCACTTGGGGACGTAGCGGAAGCACCTCCTAAACAGCAACCTGACCCTCCGGTCAGAGACCACGGTGAGCAGTACGAGACTCTACGAAGTGATTATGGCCGCAGCGAAGAAGTCTTCAGCGATTACGACGAAGATGTTTTTGATGAATACGATGAAGCAGACTACGCCGGTGAAGAAACCGACACACGACACATCAGCAGTAGGTTTGATGATGTAAGCGGTGACGACAGCAAAAAGATGAAAGATTCGCTTACTAAATCTCTTCTGGAAAGCAGCCAGTCAGACGAGTCAATACTGAGCCGAGTACACGAACTGCTGCATTCGAAGGACGGCCTCACGACGGCCATCGTATTGCAAGAGATCATCAATCGTCCTGAACATCGTTGGCAATAGGTCGCTGGCAATAGAGTACAGTCTCACGATAGCACGACCGACCACTCCACCGTCAACTAAATCACGCTACAATGGCGGCTATCTGGATAGGGCATTTTTAAGAAACAACCTAAGCCCTTATCCATTGTGCAACGCGGCATAAAAAGGACGAGCAACATGAGTGGAATACAAATTGAACCCGGGGTAACCAAAATAGGCTGGATTGGCACTGGTGTGATGGGTGCCAGCATGTGCAAACACCTAATGGATGCCGGGCTTTCTGCAACGGTTTATACGCGTAGCAAAGAAAAAGCACAGCCTCTTCTCGATGCCGGTGCTACCTGGGCTGACAGTCCCAAGGCCGTGGCTGAAGCAAGCGACATCACATTTGCAATCGTTGGATTTCCATCCGACGTGCGAGCAGTCTTACTCGGAGAAGACGGAGCCCTTGCCGGAAGTAGCGAAGGAAATGTCCTTGTCGACATGACCACTAGCGAACCTTCACTAGCTGTTGAAATCTATGAAGCTGCCAAAGCAAAAGGTGTACATAGTGTTGATGCACCAGTCTCCGGCGGTGATGTGGGTGCAAAAAACGGCACGCTTTCCATCATGATTGGCGGCGACGAGGATGTCGTAAGTGCCCTGCAACCCTGTTGGGATGCAATGGGACAAACCATCGTGTATCAGGGAAAAGCTGGTTCCGGTCAGCACACAAAGATGGTCAATCAAACGCTTATCGCTACCAACATGATTGGAGTCTGCGAAGCGCTCTTGTACGGTTACAAAGCTGGACTGGATCTTCCAACGGTAATGCAGTCTGTAGCGAGCGGTGCAGCAGGCAGTTGGTCACTTTCAAATCTTGGCCCACGCATTATCGATGGAAACTTCGACCCGGGGTTCTTTGTTGAGCACTTCATCAAGGACATGGGGATTGCCATTGATGAAGCAAACCGGATGGGACTGTGCCTACCCGGCCTCGCCCTTTCCAAGCAACTATATGAAGGACTCAAGTCGCAAGGACACGGCCGTGATGGCACGCATGCCCTTCAGTTAGCACTAAATCGACTGAGTGGCGTGAACTGGGAATAACTAGTCACCACCTATAAATGGACGTCAACTCCGTTGCAAACACTACTAAGACAGTTTGTCCCGGTTTGTATTGTCCTGGCAATTCCAATCATCCCTTTCGTCTTTTTCGGTGACTCGATTAGAGAGTGGATACCCGATACAGACGACCCATGGATGGTTTCCGGCACCATCGTGCTGTTGCTTTCCGGTGATATCTTCTTGCCGATTCCATCGAGTGTCGTAAGCACACTAGGTGGTGGCCAAATTGACTGGCTGATTGCAGCGTGCGCTTCGTGGACTGGATTAACGGTTGGTGCGATGATCGGCTTCATTCTCGCGAAACGCTGGGGTCCGGCATTTGCATCACGGTTTTCCAGCCCTGACGAACTTGATCGCGCTGAAGTACTCACCCAAAAATATGGCCCGGCTGTATTAGTTTTTGCCCGAGGTGTGCCAGTTCTGGCAGAGTCGAGCGTGTTGCTAATGGGCGTACACCAACTGAGCTTTAAGAGGTTCTTCTGGCCTGTCGCCCTAAGCAACTTGGGAATCTCACTCGCGTACTCAAAATTTGGTGATGTCGCCAACAAGTACGGTTGGTTTCCTCTTGCTATGGGAGTGAGCATCGGGCTACCCGTCATTCTCACATTGTTGGTACAACGGTATTTCAAGGTAATTCAAGCTGACCCGACTACGGAGCAAGAATCTCACGAACAACCGGGAACGCACTAGTCACAATGAAAGAAAACACATGAGTGTAGGTAAACAACTCACAAAACTACTCGAGGGTCAGGACCCTGCAACACTGGATGTTCAAACCACCGCTGCCGGCCCATCCGGAGCACTGCCACTTACCGATGAAATCCTACGTACCTGGTCCAGCGGAGACTTGTTCGGTCTCACTCAGGCAGCAGGTATGGGTTGGGAACCTGAACGACTGCTCGATCCACAATTCCTTGTACTGTCGACACAAGGTGGCGTACGCGCACCCGACGGTAGCCCGGTAGCACTTGGTTATCACACCGGCCACTGGGAAGTCGGGTTGCTTGTGGAAGCCGCATCTAAGGCCATAAAGGAAGTAGGTGGATTACCATTTGCTGCATTTTGCAGTGATCCCTGTGACGGACGAAGTCAGGGGACGACGGGGATGTTTGATAGTCTCCCATATCGAAATGACGCGGCAATCGTGATGCGACGCCTTATTCGGTCGTTACCGCATCGGCAGGGTATCATCGGTGTCGCAACCTGCGACAAAGGGCTACCGGCAACGATGATCGCACTGGCTGGATCACGTAGCATTCCGGGAATTATTGTTCCCGGCGGAGTCACCTTACCACCGGTAGAAGGAGAAGATGCCGGAAAAGTTCAGACAATCAGTGCTCGGTATGTGCACGGTGAAATCACGTTGGAAGATGCATCGGTGGCAGGTTGCCGGGCGTGTGCAACACCTGGTGGCGGTTGCCAGTTTCTGGGTACGGCAGCCACTAGTCAAGTCGTGGCAGAAGCAATGGGAATCGCACTACCCCATTCAGCGCTTGCACCAAGTGGCCAAAAAATCTGGTTGGAAACTGCGATTCGAAGTGCCTACGCCGTTAAATCGCTCTCAGACAACGGGGTCGCCATGTCGGACATTTTGACGGACGATTCGATACACAACGCAATGGTGGTTCACGCAGCGTGCGGCGGGTCAACAAACTTATTAATCCATATTCCCGCCATCGCACATGCTGCTGGCTTACGGCGACCAACTGTAGATGACTGGAGTAATATAAATCGGCAAGTGCCGCGATGCGTTGATGTTCTACCGAACGGGCCATCGAATCACCCGACTATTCGGTTCTTCCTTGCCGGTGGTGTTCCTGAAGTAATGCTGCATTTGCGTAACCTTGGCTTGTTGAAACTAGACGCACAAACCGTAACCGGCACATCACTTGGGGATGTGCTGGATTGGTGGGAGCAATCCGATCGGCGCACACAATTGAAAGATCGTCTCGTTCGCGAAGATGGAGTAAACCCGAGTGACGTAATCATGTCACCAGAATCAGCACGCGAGCGCGGCATGACCAGCACCGTTTGCTTCCCTCTCGGTAATCTTTGCCCGCAAGGCTCAGTCATCAAAGCAACATCGATTGACCCATCCGTCATCGACGATGACGGAGTCTACCGAAAAACCGGCCCGGCTAGAGTGTTTACCAGTGAGCGTGCCGCCATCGAAGCGATCAAAGGGCAAAACGTGGAGCCACTGAAACCGGGTGACATTCTTGTGTTAATCGGGCGAGGCCCGGAAGGTACCGGTATGGAGGAAACATACCAACTGACCTCCGCTTTAAAATTCCTAAAATGGGGAAAAGAAGTTGCGCTGCTAACAGATGCGAGATTTTCGGGCGTTAGTACCGGAGCGTGTATTGGGCATGTTGGGCCCGAAGCGTTGTCAGGCGGTCCAATTGGCAAGGTGCAGGATGGCGACGTTATTCAAATAATCGTCGACCGCAATGAATTGAAGGGAAGCGTTAATCTAATTGGCCATGGTGATACAAGCTTCTCACCGGAAGAAGCTTTGGCGGAACTTGAAAATCGGTCAACACATCCGGAACTCGCACCTGACCCCGATCTACCGGATGACACAAAATTGTGGGCTGCCCTACAGCGTGTCGGCGGTGGCACATGGGGCGGATGCGTTTATGATGTGGACCGCATTGCCGAAGCCCTCAAGGCAGGCGAAGCCATCATCGATTCCCAAGAATAATCCAATGACCTGATAAAGTCGTTCACAAACGACTGCTGTTAACCACCATAACTACTGGTTTGCTTCCAATGCGCTCTAAATCACTATTTACCACTTTGACACTGTTACTTATCGCGTCTCAGGTGATTGCCGATCCACCTGGTAAGCACATCGATCCTCGAGGTGCACATGGACGACTTATCATCGCAGGCGGCGGAACAATTCCAACGCAAGTCTATGAACAGTTTCAAAGTTGGGCGGGTGGTAATAATGCTCAACTGATTATCATTCCAACTGCATCCATAAGAGCCGACGACCCGGATCAGGTTAAAGAGATCATCACCGCCTGGCAACTCAGGGGTTTCAAAAATGTCGCCGTCCTACACACACGTGATCGCGAATCGGCTGATGCTCGTGAATTCGTCGCGCCACTATTAGACGCAACAGCCGTCTGGATCACAGGCGGTGATCAGTCAAAACTATCGAAAGCCTACTCAGATACTAAAGTTGAAGAGGAGCTGATTGAATTACTCAAACGCGGTGGCGTCATCGGTGGATCTTCTGCCGGAGCCGCCATTCAGTCCAAGGTGATGATTGCCATGGGGCAGCTTGTCCCGCGAATTGGCACGGGGTTTGACTTACTACCAGGCACAATTATCGACCAACATTTCACGCAGCGTAATCGATTGGCCAGGCTGACCGTTGCGGTTAACCGTTTCGATGACCTTGTAGGATTCGGTATTGATGAATCGACAGCCTTGGCAGTTGATCGCCGATTTATGAAAGTCATCGGCAATGGCAACGTGACCGTTTGTCTAGGGAAAACGCGACATCAAAACACCGAGACGGCGGTGTATGCAGACGGGGATTATATCGATCTGACTTCAATGAGAAGACACGCTAGAGACCGCAGTTCACGACCTTTTCCAGCAGAACGTGTAAACGACGTCTCGGTAAATAAGGGATCACTGGTCATCGTAGGAGGAGGTGGCATGCCGCGTCCGGTACTGGATAAATTCATCGAATTGGCAGGGGGACCGGAAGCAAAGATCATCGTGCTACCAACATCGATGCCTGATCCGATATCCAGCGATTACGGTAAGAAAATGTTTGAATCCGTTGGAGCAACCAACGTCGTTGTGCTTCGGGATCGCAATAAAAAAGATGTGGAAAAAGAGTCATTCCTAACACATATCAAAGAGGCAGATGCAATCTGGTTTGGCGGCGGCCGACAATGGCGGTTTGTGGATGCCTACGAACACACAAAAGCACTTCCGCTGATGCATGACGTCCTAAGCCGAGGCGGTGTAATCGGCGGAAGTTCAGCCGGAGCGTCCATCCAGGCAGAATTCATGGTCCGAGGAAATCCTCTCGGCAACCGGGATCCTATGGCGGCAGGGTACACACGTGGATTTGGATTCATCAAGGGCTGTGGAATCGACCAGCACTTTGCGCAGCGAAGTCGATTCGCTGACATGAGTGCCGTTGTTGACAAACACCCCCAACTACTGGGGATCGGCATCGACGAAGCGACTGCCTTGATTGTAGAAGGCGACGTCGGCGAAGTGTTGGGAAATGGAAGTGTCCACTTCTATGATCGTCAAAAACCGTTAGGCAATGGTGACAAAGACTACGTTAGTGTTCCTAGCGGCAAAAGCTTTAACCTCATTGAGCGCAAATTGATTGAGGAACAGGAATAACTTAACCAGCTTGTTTTAGGGCGTCTGGACCTTCACTGCATAACGAATGCCTTTGGTGTTTAGCTTGCGTTTGTACACCTTGTCTGCACATGTCACATAAATGGTGTCCAGCTCCGTGCCACCAAACGCGATGTTTGATAGAAATGCTCGT
>CEQU01255480.1_pt1 | contig 24969 bp, 24 predicted proteins | sample 531031 | NCBI WGS metagenome assembly CEQU01 (sample SAMEA2621216, study PRJEB7988) | marine metagenome | isolation source: saline water (ENVO:00002010), including
CCGCCACCGCTGCCACAACCGCCTCCGCCATTGCCACATCCACAGCCTTCTTGCTGGAAGTTTGGATTTGATATTACAAAGCCGGACCTTTCAAATCCCTCTACAAAATCTATACTAGAACCTTCAACTAATGGTGCACTTTCCTTATCTATTAATGTTCTTACAGGTTCTTCAATAATATTGTCTAAATCGTTTGGTTTTTCTTCTAGACCAAAAACATATTCCACTCCACCCATTGGGTTATTGTTGACTGCTATCCTTAAATAGTGATTTTCAGTTGCTTGCTCTTTCAAAACTTCTTCAATTTTAGATTTAGCTGCATCTGTAAAAGTAATAATATTGTTATTTGTGACCATTTTTTTTCTCAGTAAGCAAATAATGCTTGATAGTTATTTTTATACAATTCTATATAAATTAATATAAAAGGTAAATAATTATAATCATAAAATTATTATTAAAAATAACAAGTTAATTTATAGATTTTTGATATATTCTTTATCTTATTTTGTCGAAAGCGTAAAAATATATAATATTTTGAATATTTTTTACTATAAATTAGATATAATTGTAATAGATTAGCAAAAAGAAAGTAAAAAAATAAATGGATGAATTAGACAGAAATATTATTAGTCAACTTGAAAAGGATGGTAGGGCATCTAATGCTTTTATAGCTAGAGAATCTGGCGTCAGCGAGGGTACTGTCCGTAGAAGACTAAAAAAATTAATCGATGATGAAATTATTAATGTTGTTGCTTTGCCTGATCCTACAAAATTAGGATATGAATCAGAGGCGCTAATTGGCATACAAATAGATCCTGATCAAGTTGAGTTAGCTGCAAATAAAGTAGCAAAATTAGACCATACTAGATGGGTCGCTATGACCACGGGTACATATGACGTATTTGTTTGGGTAACATTACCTAATCCTGAAGCTCTAGGAAGATTTATCAGAATTGAAATTGGTGCAATAGAAGGTGTAAGAAGAACAGAAACTTTTGTAAACTTGCAGGTAATGAAAAGACAATTTGGTATTTTAAAATAATTTTTTTATAAACTTAAGTACAAAAAATAATAAAAGGTGATATATAAGCGTGTACAAAAATAAAAATTGTGGTGAACCAAATACTGTGGATGTCGGATCTGAAATTATTGTAGCTGGTTGGGTTAATAAACGTAGAGATCATGGTAATTTAATTTTTATTGATCTTAGAGATAAATCGGGTGTATTACAAGTTGTATTTAATCCCGAAGTTTCCTCTGATGCTCACGATTTAGCATCTAACCTTAGATCCGAATGGGTAGTTCAAATAAAAGGAATAATTGTAAAAAGGATTTCTGGTGCTGAAAATGATTCAATATCAACAGGATCAGTTGAATTGCAAGCAAGTGAATTAAAAATCTTAAATAAATCAAAAACGCCTCCTTTTGAAATATCAAATGAAATCGAAATAGATGATCAAACTAGATTAGCTTATAGGTTTGTTGACTTAAGAAGACCTAAAATGCAAAAATTATTTACCTTGAGGCACAAAATTACTAAATTAATATGGGATTATTTATCAGATAAAGATTTTATTCATATTGAGACTCCAATATTACTAAAAAGTACACCTGAAGGTGCCAGAGATTATGTTGTTCCTAGCCGTATTCATCCAGGAAAATTTTATGCGTTACCTCAATCTCCTCAGCAATTAAAGCAAATTTTAATGGTTTCTGGATTTGACAGATATTTTCAGATAGCTAGGTGCTTTAGGGATGAAGATCTCAGAGCTGATAGGCAGCCTGAGCACACTCAACTTGACTTAGAGATGTCGTTTGTACACCAGGATGATGTTATGAATTTGGTTGAAGGATTATACAAACATGTAACCTGTGAAATTTTAGGTGAGAATTATAAACATAATGATAAAGATTTTGTTAGGTTGTCATATGAGGAATCTATCGAAAGATTTGGCACAGATAAACCTGATTTAAGGTTTGAAATGGAACTGGTTACTGTCTCTGAAGATCTCAGTAATACCGAATCGAATGTTTTCAATAATGTACTTAATCAACGAGGTGTAATTAGGGGAATTGTTGCTCCGGGTGCAGGGGATTACGATAGAAGAAAAACTGATGAACTGATTGATTTAGCCAAGTCTAGTGGAGCATCGGGTCTAGTATATATCTCCCTTGATAGAGATTTTGATTCTTTAGAAAATCTTATGAGTGAAAATTATAAATCTCCTCTAAAAAAATTTCTTAATGTAAACACTGTTAAGGAATTAGCATTTAAAATGTCAGCTAAACCAGGAGATTTGATTTTATTAGTTGCCGATCAAGAAAATAAAGTAAATACTGTTTTATCTAACTTAAGGAATTTTTTAGGAGAAAAATTAAATCTGTATGATCAAGAAGATATAATTTTTGCTTGGGTTTACGACTTTCCTTTATTCGAATGGGACGCAGATTTAAAAAAGTGGGAGCCGGCTCATCATGTTTTTTCATCTCCAAAAAAAGAGCACTTAGGATTTCTTGAGTCAGATCCAGGTAGAGTTCATGCAGATTTATTCGATTTAGTTTGTAATGGCATGGAAATGGGCTCAGGGAGTATTAGAATACACGATCCAAATATTCAAAAAAAAGTATTTAGTATTATTGGTTATAAAGAAGAAGAAATTAATGATAGATTTGGACAACTAATTAAAGCATTTTCATATGGTGCACCTCCTCATGGCGGAATGGGATTAGGTTTAGATAGATTTATTGCTACCTTGGCCGGGGAAAAAGCTATAAGAGAGGTAATTGCTTTTCCTAAAACTCAATCTGCACAAGATCCTTTATTCGATTCACCAAATAAAATTTCTGACCAGCAGCTTCAAGAGTTGTTTATAAACCTAGATTTACCTGATGAAGAGGATGCGTGAGATATTTTTGTAGTTAAAATCAAATTCTCAATGTACAATTAAGTAGAGGTGAAAAAATTGACTAATTCTTTGGATGATATAAAATTTACGCATGAAGATGACAAAGATAACCAAGTAATCTTTCATATATTAGTTGGCGAAAAATTTACTGATAGCCATTTAAAAATAGCATACAAAAAAATCGCTAATAGATTAAATATTCCAGGATTTCGAAAAGGTAAGGCTCCCTATAAAATTGTTGAGCAATTTGTCGGAAGAGAATACATATTGGAAGAATCACTTGAAACTCTGATACCAAAAGTTGTAGGAGATGTTTTGCAAAATACAGATTTATCCATAGCAAATACTCCTCCTCGTGTATCAATTGTTGAACGCGAACCAATAAAAATTGATGCTACTGTTGCTTTAATTCCACAAGTTAAAGTTGGAAGTTTGACAAAAATGAAATTCACAGACAAAGCAGATAGTGTAACAAGCAAAGATATTGATAATCAAATTATTCAGATTCTTGAATCACAAGCAAAATGGGAAGATGTAAAAAGAAAATCAAAATATGGAGATATGATTAATATTTCTTACAAAAGCTCAATAAATGGAGAGGAATTCCTCTCGTCAGATAAATTAGATTACTTACTTGAAGAAAACTCTGCCAATCCTTTATTAGGATTTTCATCAAAAATTGTAGGTTCTGTTCAGGGCGATAAAAAAAGTTTCAAAATCAGTATACCCAAAGATTATTTTAAGAAAGAATTAGCGGAAAAGGAATCTCAATTTGATGTAGAAGTTTTTTCAGTCAAGGAAAAAATACTCCCAAATTTAGATGATACATTTGTTCTATCATTAGCTCAAGATATAACCACTGTGAAAGACTTAAAAAGCAGAATTAAGGAAAACTTAAAATTAAGGTCTGAGGAAAACTTAAAAAGAATTCTTGAAGAAAAAATATTAGACTATATGATTGAAAAATCTAAATTTGAAATATCGCCTATGATAATTGAACACAGTGCAAATAATTCTATGCAAGAACAAGAGAAGCAATTTTCTCAGTATAATATTAATTATGATCAGTATATGAGTGGAATTGGTAAAACCAGGCAAGAAATATTAGAAGAAACAAAAAAAACTTCTGAGATTAATATAAAAAAAATGTTAGTTTTAGAAGAATATGTTGTTATGAAAAAGTTAAAGGTTAGTGATAAAGAAATTGATAAGGAGATTGATGTACTGAAAACTAATCCACAATATCAATCAATGGATTTTAATTCTGAAAATATGAGAGAATCCATTAGAGAAAATATAAAGAGACAGAAAGGATTAGATGACTTGATTTCTCTTTCAACAAAAAAAACAACATCATCAACTAAAAAAACAATATCTTCATCTAAAAAATCTAAAAAAACAAAGTAAGGAAATAATTAATATGAATCAAAATCAAAATACAAATAAATTATTAGAGGGTATTCCTCAAAGCATTGTCCCTATGGTGATTGAAAGTGGTGCTAGAGGAGAAAGAGCATATGATATATATTCTTTGTTATTAAAAGAAAGAATCGTTTTTTTAGGAACCCCAATAAATGCTCAAATAGCAAATCTAATTGTTGCTCAGATTTTGTTTTTGGCTAGAGAAGACTCTGAGAAAGATATAAATTTATATATTAACTCGCCTGGTGGAGAAGTTTATTCAGGTATGGCTATATATGATACTATGCAGTATGTTCCTTGTGATGTAGCAACATTTTCAGTTGGTCTTTGCGCTAGTATGGGTACAGTATTACTTACAGCAGGTGCAGCAGGTAAAAGATACGCTATGCCAAATTCTACAATACATATGCATCAACCATTAAGTGGTACTCAGGGACAGGCTTCCGATATAGAGATACATGCTAGAGAAACTCTTAGAATTCAAGATAGATTAAGGCAGATTATAGCTGATCATACTGGTCAATCTTATGAACGTGTAGCAAAAGATTCTGATCGTGATTTTTGGTTAAATGCAGAGCAGGCTACTGAATATGGCCTAGTAGATGAAGTTTTGTCTCCTGATTCATTACCATCAAAATAAAAGGTTATAAAATGTTAGAAAACAATGAAATTATTTCGGAGAATAATGAAGCAGAAATAAATATTTCTTCACCTAAAACTCCAAAAGAAATGTATGAACTACTAAATCAATATATCATTGGTCAAAATAGAGCAAAAAAAGTTTTATCAGTAGGCGTATATAATCACTATAAGAGAATCTGGTCAGAATTTAAAGAGAAAAAACAAGATACAGTAGAAATACAGAAATCTAATGTTTTATTAGTAGGCCCTACAGGATGTGGCAAAACTTACATTGCACAAACATTAGCAAAAGTATTAGATGTTCCTTTTGCTATCGCTGATGCAACCTCACTAACAGAAGCTGGTTATGTGGGTGAAGATGTAGAAAATATTTTATTAAGATTAATTCAGAGTGCTAATTTTGATATTAAAAAGGCTGAAAAAGGAATTATATATATAGATGAAATTGATAAAATTTCAAGAAAATCTGCAAATCCTTCAATAACTCGTGATGTATCGGGTGAAGGTGTGCAGCAGGCTTTGCTTAAGATTCTTGAGGGAGCTATAGTTAATGTACCTCCTCAACCAGGAAGAAAACATCCTCATCAAGAATTTTTGCAAATAGAAACATCAAATATTTTATTTATACTTGGTGGAGCATTTGATGGAATAGAAGAAGTAATAAATGAAAGAGTAAACAAAGAGAAATTTTCAATGGGTTTTTCAAATAAAATAATTGAAGAAAATTCCAAAGATTTTGAATTGCTGGAAACAAGAGACTTACTAAAATATGGTTTTATCCCAGAGTTTATAGGGCGAATTCCACTTGTGGTTGGTTTATCAGATTTATCTATTGAGCAGTTAAAACAAGTCCTAATAGAACCAAAAAATGCGCTAGTAAAGCAATATGCTAAATTATTTGAATTAGACGATGTTCATTTGGAATTTACTGAATCTGCTCTTCAAATTACTGCAGAAATGGCACTAGAAAGGAAGTCTGGTGCTAGAGGATTAAAGTCTATAATCGAAGAATTATTGCTTGATGTTATGTTCGAATTACCAAATATGGACAATGCAAAAAAATGTGTTATTAATAAAGAAACTATTCAAGAAAATTTGTGGCCAATTATATATGATTCTGATGGTAACCGCCTAGATATTCTTTTGCCAAGAGATAATCATAATGTTGCTGCATAAAAAATTATGATAATGATGCTGATAAATCTACAGGATTGGTATTTTTTAGACTAATTTGATTACTTGAAATTCTTCCTAATGTTTCTGCAAGCAACTTTCTTTCAAAAATTAGACCTTTTTGTCGAATTAGATTAAATAAACATAAATCTTCTCCATATTTATGTTTAATATCTTTAAATGGTAGTCTTTTTATTCTTTCCCACTCTGACTTAAATTTTTCTTCACTTAAGCTGTATTTCCCAAAACTTAAAACTTTACCTTGATCTACTTTCTCAGTTGAAATATGTACCATAGCGCCAGTTTCATATGATCTTTTTTCAATAACATCCCATATTGCTTTTTTCCATGTCCCTATTGTTTCTCCCGGAAGAGCAGGGTGTATATTAATTGTCATGAAATGTTTACATAATAGTGGGGCAATTAACATATAACCAGCTTGAACAGCTATATCTACATTATAATCATCTAATAAATTTATAATTTCTTTATCGAAATTTGATCTTAGTTCACTCCAATTTTTTTTCTTAGATTCTTTAAATTTTTTTGATGAAAGTGTAATTAGAGGAATTTTATTATGTTGTACCATCTCCATAAATTTGTCGCTATTTTTATTTTCACCATAATCCTTATTAATAAATACAAAATCAATTGAACCATTAATTTTTTTAGTGTTTATGGCAGTTAATGTAGATTCAAATAATCCTAATGATCCCTCTCCTCCAGCCGATGTGAACCATCCCATTTTCATATGATTAGTTTTCTACATTTTCATTAGATGAAAATTTTTCTTTAAGTTCTGAAAATTTTAATTCTGCATCTGATAAAATTTTATTGCACTCAATAGCAAGATTTTGAGCTTCTTCAAGAATAAGTAATGAGGCATCAATTCCAACTTTGCTAGACTGTAAGTCATTTATTAATTTTTCAATCTTTTCAATTTTAGCCTCAAAAGAAGATTCATTTTTATTTGTCATCATTATTTATTTCCTTTACTTCAGTAATTGCAGATCCATCTGATAATTCAAAACTTAAGCGTTCGCCTAAACTTATATTTGAGGTGCTATCTATGATTTTACCATTTTTATTTCTAACTAAAGCAAACCCACGCTTTAATGTTTTTTTTGGATTTAATATGCTAATAGAATTTTTAAAATTCTTAATATTTTCTTTTTTTGATCGAATCGATTGATTTATGATTAAATCTACATTTGATAACAAATTATAAATATATTTTCTTAGATCTACAAAGTTTGGGTAATTATTATTTATTTTTTCTAAATTTAAATCTAGTTGATAAACTTTTTCATCTAGTTTATTTCTTAATAATTTTTCACCTGTACTTATTTTTTCTGTAATTTTATCAATAATATTTGTCACAAAAGGCGCTACAATCTCTGCAGCAACAGATGGGGTAGGTGCTCTGTAATCTGCCACATAATCAGCAATTGTATAATCGGTTTCGTGCCCTATTGCGCTCACTACGGGATGTTTAGAACCATATATAGCTTTAGCTACACGTTCATCATTAAAAGACCATAAATCCTCAATAGAACCGCCACCACGTGCTAGAATTATTACATCTACGTCAGACATATGGTTGGTTGTAAGAAAAGCATCGCAGATATCATCGACTGAATTTTCACCCTGTACGGAGACCGGAATTAATAAAAGTTCTCCAATAGGGTATCTTCTAGCTAATACGTTTTTCATATCCTCAATGACCGAACCTGTAGAAGAAGTTATAGCGACAATTTTTTTTGGAAATTCAGGTAAGTATCTTTTTCTTGATTCATCAAATAAACCTTCATTTTCCAGTCTTGCTTTTAATTCTTCAAATGCTGCCTGAAGTGATCCCTCACCTTCTGCCTTAACTCTGTTTACATTAAGTTGTAACTTCCCATATTGGAAATATATATCAAAATAACCTTTACAGATTATTTTTGATCCTTCAACGATAAAGTTACCACCGCTATTTGTTTTGTTGTATTGACCATTAAACATTACACAGCTAATCTGACTATAGTCATCTTTTAATGTAAAATATTTATGCCCAGAACTTGGTTGTGAATAACTAAAGACTTCTCCAACAATGCTAACATCTGATAATAAAGAATGCTCTTGAAGATTTTGTTTGATTATTTCATTAACATCGCTGACAGAAAAAACAGAAGGTTCGTTCATATGTCTAATCTGCTCTACCTGTATACTCACCAGTAGATGTGTTTACATTTATTTTATCGCCTGTATTAACGAATAGTGGTACTTGGATGGGTAACCCAGTAGTTGTTGTGGCAGGTTTGTTAGCCCCACTCTGTGTATCACCTTTTAATCCTACGTCAGTTTGACCTATTTCTAAAATTACGGATGGTGGTAATTCAAGGCTGAGAGCATTCCCATTAAACATTATTAAGTCAACATTATCACCCTCATTAATAAATTTTATATCCTCACCAATAATATTTTTATCGATGTTATATTGTTCAAAAGTTATGTTATCCATGAAACAGTAATAAGCATCATCTTCATAGAGATACTGTGCAGAAATATTATCAGTTTCGGCTTTGGTTAATTTCTGATTACCTTGTAGTTTTTTTTCAAAAACGTTACCAGTAAGGATATTTCTTACTTTTAATGTTAGTGTTGGAGGAGCTTTTGGAGCTTGTCTGTGCTGCCAGTCCAGTATTTGATAAACCTCGTCATCTAGTAAAATTGTCATATTTCTTTTTATTTCTCCAGATGAAATTGTCATATTTTTTCCAATCTATAAATTTATTTTTTTTGCTTTACTAATTACTTGAACTTTATTATCAATTATTATCACAATATCTTCGATTCTAACTCCGCCCCAACCTTCTAAGTATATGCCAGGTTCTACAGTAAATGGCATATTATTTTGAATAACAAACTTTGACCTAGGACTAATATTTGGATTTTCATGAATATCAAGTCCTACGCCGTGCCCAAGGCTATGACCAAAGAAGTCTCCATACCCTGCTTCTGAAATTATTTTTCTGGCTATACTATCGCATTCTTCTCCTGTCATTCCAACTTTAACAAGGTCTATTGCAGTTAATTGAGCCATATGAACGATATCATATATATTTTTTATTTTTTCATCAGCATCTCCTATAACGATTGTTCGCGTTAGATCTGAGCAGTAACCTTTATATTTGGCACCACAATCAATAATAATAGTAGAATTAGCCTCAATTTTGGAATCACCAGTTGGATGGTGGGGTCTAGCTGCATTCTTACCCGAAGCAACTATTGTATCAAAAGATATAGATTCAGCATTTTGCTCTCGAACAGATTTTTCAAATATCCATGCGACTTCTTTTTCTGTCATTCCGATTTCAATATTTTTTTCTGTGTATTCGAAAGCTTTATCTCCAATTTCAATAGCTTTTCTTAAAAGAATTATTTCTTCTTCATCTTTAATAGCCCTAAATGTTAAGGCTATATCAGCAGTTGGAATAAGAGAAACCTTAAGTTTTGAATCGTTTATTGTTGTTTCTAAAAACTTATGCGTATTCACAGTTGTAAATTCAGCTTCAAATGCTAGACTTTTTACTTTACAGGACTTTATCAATTTAGGTAGCCAATCAAATCTAGAGGTTACTCTTTGAATTTTCCAACCTGGAGCCTCTGTACTTGCTAATTCGGTATATCTAAAATCTGTACATATATATAAATCGTTCAATGTTACAAAGAGATATCCAGCAGAACTACTTAGGCCAGAAAAATAAAATCTGTTTATTTCATTAGAAATAATAATAGCATCTATATTATTTTCATAAAGATAATTTCTTAAGTTTTTAACTCTATTAGGAAATTTAATATCATTAGTCATTAAGTTGATCCTTATTAATAAAAAAATTCATTGCTGCTAGGTAACCATAAGTTCCCAGCCCGCAAATTTGACCTTCTGCATATTTTGCAAATACCGATTTTTGCCTAAATTCTTCCCTTGAAAAAACATTGGAAATATGCACTTCAATAAATTTGATTGGTGACATATCAATCAATGCATCAAGTATCGAATATCCTACCTGAGATAATGCTCCAGCATTAATGATTATCCCAGATATTTTATCTTTGTTTAATTTTTGTATAAAATCAACAATTTCACCTTCATGATTTGACTGAAAAAAAGAAATTTCAAAGTTATTCTCTTTTGCATTTTTAATCATCTTGTTTTCCACATCATCTAATGATTCATTCCCATACAAATTATTATTTCTTTTTCCTAAATTATTAAGGTTAGGACCATTAATTACTATAATTTTTTTTATTGATTTAGACATAATTTTTTCTCTCTATTTTTCTTTATTTTCATATAATTCTCATTACTTTTTTATTACTTCACATCTAGTTTGGCTTTGGGATGGGACTTAAAGTAAGCTTCTTTTGTATGTTTTGCTGATACATTAGTATATATTTGGGTGGTTGTTGGGCTTTCATGCCCTAATAGATCTTGCACCACCTTGATATCTGCTCCTTCTTCAATCAGGTGAGTTGCAAAGGTGTGTCTTAGAGAGTGTGTGTGCAAATTATTACCTAATCCAGATATCAAAAAATATTTTTTTACTAGCCTCTGAATAGATCTCACTGATAACCTTGATCCATATCTATTTAGAAAAAGAGCTTTATCATTATGTAGATTCGAAATGAGTTTAACTCTATGATAAGTAGCGTAATTTTTTATAGCATCTTGACATTTTTTCCCAAAAAGCACAACTCTATTTTTTGAACCCTTTCCAATTATCTTGATATTTTGTTCTTTATAATCTACGTCGTTGATATTTATTTTATGCATTTCAGACACTCTTATTCCTGTTGAATAGAATATTTCTAAAATTGCTCTATCTCTGGAACCGTTTATTGTGTCAAATTTTGGAGTTTCAAGTAATTTATTTATTTCTTTTTTTTCAATTATTTCAGGTAATTTTTTTGTATTTTTTGGTGCATGTACTAACTCAGCATGGTTTTCATCAATTATATTTTGGGATTTAAGGTATCTTAAATACGATCTAATGACAGATAATTTCCTTGTTATACTTTTTTTCTTGTAATTCTTTTTTAAGAGATTGGATAGATATTCTCTGATAATTAGTTTTGTTATTTTATTTATATTTGAAATTTTTTTTTCTCCTATAAAATCCAAAAAATCACTTAAGTCATTCTTGTAATTTCTAATTGTATAGTATGATAAGTTTTTATTTATTTTTAGATAGTTATAAAAGTTATTATGAGAGTTCATTTTTTGTCATTTATTAAAATTTCATATAAATATTATATGAAAAAATAAATATTCATACCTTGTTACATATTTACTGATTTACAACTTTAATTCAATTACTTGTTTTAAGAATAGATTTTTTCAATTTGTAAAAACTAACGAATGCACTTTTCTTTCATTGAATTTTTAAGTGCTTCTAGAGTTCTTGTTCTTCCTCTTCCAAAGCCAGCCCATGCACTTTCGTCGGCTGTAACTTTACATTCTCTATCTTCACAAGCTAAAAATCCACCATCACCTTTTTTATTTCTAAATCTAATCCAAATCATTCGAGGTGATTTTTCTAAGGATTTATTTAATGATTTTTGCCCTAATGGAGGATCATTTTCTTCAAATTCTTTTCCTGTTTCCGAATTTATACATGGTGTCTTGGAAGAACAAATAATATTTGTCCTTAAGAAATTATATTCACTGGGGTTTCTTGGATTTTCTTCAGCAATTTTTTCATAGTTATTCTTAATTGGCTCAAAATTATTCCAGAATGTTTTTACAAATTTATCTCTCTTAAGTTTTCCATTTGATATTAGGTCAAGATCATTTTCCATTTTTTCAGTAAATTTATAATCCATAACACTTTCAGAAAAATATTTTTTTAATTCTTCAACTAATGCATTACCTATAGGACTGATGAAAATTGATCTATTTATAACCCAAATATATTTTTTTTCTTTAATGGTATTTAATATGCTAGCGTATGTACTTGGCCTTCCAACACCAAGCTCTTCCATAGTTTTAATCAGAGATGCTTCAGAATATCTTGGGGGATGTTGGGTAAATTTTTGTTCTTTTGTAATTGAATCAAGGTCCACAATTTCTTTTTCCACAATATCCGGCATATTATCAGATTTTTTATCAGGAAATAGTTTTTTATATCCATCAAAAATCAACTCGTCATATTCAGATTTGAATTTATAATTCTCATTCTCGGAAGAAGTAATTATTGACGTCTTTTTATTTTCACTTTCAGCCATTTGACTGGCTATTGTTATTCTCCATATCAAATCATATAATTTGAATTGATTTTCATCTAGATATTTTTGTATTGATTCAGGAGTACGTTTTATTGAAGTGGGTCTTATGGCTTCATGGGCTTCTTGTGCATTAGCCGATGTAGTTTTATATTTTCTTACGTTGTAGTAATTATTTCCATAGGAACTCTTAACAAAACTTCCTATTTGACTCAATGAATCTTCTGATAATACATTTGAGTCTGTTCTCATATATGTTATTAGACCCTCTTCGCCTTGCCCTAAATTTATTCCTTGAAATAATTGTTGTGCTATTCTCATAGTTCTTGATGGACTAAATCTTAATCTTGATGATGCAAATTGCTGAAGTGAGCTAGTTGTAAATGGTGCTCTTGGCTTGGTTTTTCTAATATTAGACTTAATTGAATCTATTTTATATTTTTGTTTTTCTAGGTTAATTTGAATATTTGATGCGTCTGATTTATTTGATATTATTAGTTCTTTTTGAGATTTTCCGTCGACCTCAAATAACTTTCCTTCATATGATTGCTTGTTTTTAGAAAAATAACCAGTTATATTCCAGTATTCTTTTGGAATAAAAGCTTTTATTTCATCTTCTTTGTCCTTAATTATACTTACAGCAACAGATTGAACTCTTCCCACTGATAGTCTTTTTAGTCTAAGTAATGATGATGTAAGTCCACTTAGTGAAAAACCCACTAGTCTATCCACTAATCTTCTTCCTATATGGGCATTAACTAGATCCATGTTTATTTCACCTGCTTTTTCGAAGGCTTCTTTGACAGCTTTTTCAGTAATTTCATGAAAAACAACTCTTCTAAATTTTTCCTTTGGCTCTTTTTTTTCAATTAATGCATTAGCAACGTGAAAGGCAATACCTTCTCCTTCTCGATCAGGGTCAGCTGCTAAATATATTGTTTCGCATTTTTTTGCTAATTTGTGAAGATTGTCTATTCTTGTTTTTGCACCTTTTTCAAGTTGCCAAATTGGTTCAAAATCTTCATTTACGCCAACCACTGGGCCGCTATATTTTGCCCCGTATCCTGACTGAAGATTATTAATGTGTCCAACGGATGACTCAACTATGTAATTGTTACCCAAAAATCTTTGCAGGGTTCTTGCTTTAGTTGGTGATTCAACAATGACGAGATTTTTTGACAAATTAATACCTCAAATTTTTATTTTATATTAGGATAATTAATATTATATATCAAAAATTTAAAAAAAATGAATATCAAAATTAAAATAAATGGCGGAGAGGACAGGATTCGAACCTGCGGTGAGCTTGCACCCACACACGCTTTCCAGGCGTGCCCATTAAACCGCTCTGGCACCTCTCCTGATTTTTAGAAATTTTCTAAAATCATAAACTTTAAATTGATAAAAATTTATGTAATAAAAACTTATTATATGTGTAATTATTATATAACAGTAATTATTGTATAATTTCAAATATGAATCAATTAAACATTAATAAACATAAAAAAAATGGAGTAAACATTATTGATATAAAAAATGTTTACATAGATGATGATGTGAAAATAGGTATAGGGACAACAGTTGAACCAGGGGTTCATATAAAGAATGGATCCCAAATTGGAAAAAATGTAATTATTAGACCTAATAGTCAAATATCTAATAGTGTAATTAGTGATAATTGTGAGATAGATGGCGCTATAATTAGGGATTCGGAAATATCAAATAATGTGTTTGCTGGTACAAATTCACTAATTAGAGACGGTTCATATATAAAAAAATATTGTAAAATAGGTAATCTAGTAGAAGTTAAGAATTCTATAATTGGTGAAAAATCAACTATTTCTCATTTTTCATATATTGGTGACTCTACAATTGGTGAAAATGTCAATATTGGCGCTAGTACTGTTACGTGTAATTATGATGGAGAAAAAAAGCATAGAACAGTTATAGAAAAAGGAGCTTTTATTGGTGCAGGCAGTATGATAATTGCTCCTGTAACAATAGGAAAAAATGCTAAAACTGGAGCAGGATCAGTTATTCGAAAAGATGTTTTAAGTAACGATATTGTTGCTGGAGTCCCAGCAAAATCAATTAAATGATGCTTTTATAAAATTATGATATCAAAATTCGAAAAAATGAATGAAAAAGAGGAACCTCCTCATACGTGTATAAATTTTTATATTTATACTATCGGTGATATAACTGGAGGTAGAATTGCTTAATTCATTAGCCTCAGTATTATTTTTTTCAATTCCTTTAGTAGGTTTTTTTCTAATTTCATTGACGCTAAGTTCCTTAGGTACTAGAGTCATCGCAACTCCTTCATCAATTAAAAATTCTAATAAAAATAACGATGAGGATATACATTTAGAAAGATTATCTGCCGAATCTTCAGCTGTTGGTAGGGGGCTACAAACTTTATTTCTAGTTTTATTATCCAATTTCTTATTTAAAGAACTTATTAGTCTTGATGCCTTAAATACAAGTCAAGTAATCTTTATAAGTTTCTTTTCAACTCTATCCATAGGGATTCTTTTGCATATAATTGCATCAGCTATTTGCAGTATGTGGATTAATAATCTTAGAACCTTCACATTTCCAATTGGAAAATTACTAAATTTCATAAGTGGATTGCCACTTATTTCAAAAATTATTTCTTTTTTACTGTCAAGAGGTCTAGGTAATGAAGCTGTTGACCAAGATGTTTATGCTAATCTTCAAGAAAGATTAGAGCAATTAGAAGATGATGTAATACCTGCAGACGAAGAAGAACTAAAAATGATTAGAGGCATATTGCGTATGGATACCGTAAAAGTTAGAGAGATTATGGTTCCTAGGGTTGATATGATTACTGCTGATTCTAACCAGAATCTTACATCTATCATCGAACTTATGAATGTAGGAGGGCACAGCAAAATACCTATTTACAAAGATTCGATTGATACAATTGTTGGAATTGCATACGCTAGAGACGCACTTGGGACAGAAAATAAGAAGATTATTATAAATGAACTAGTTAGGCCTGCGCTAAGAGTTCCTGAGTCTCAAAGTTTGGAAAAATTACTTAGAGAATTACAAGAACACAGGACAAGTATAGCTATAGTTATTGACGAGTACGGTGGTGTATCAGGCTTAGTCACAGTAACTGACTTAATCGAAGAAATAGTTGGTGAATTAGTTGATGAATTTGATATTGAAGGCCCAGAAGTTCAAAAAATAAGTGATTCAGTTATATTAGTTGATGCCGGCGTATCAATTGACTATATTAATCAATATTTTACAACGCATATTTTGGCAGATGGATTTGATACAGTTGGAGGCTTGATACTAAAACATATAGGGAAGATGCCTTCAATTGGAGAAGTAATTAATATTGATAAACTCAGGATAACAGTTCAACATGTTATCGGTAGAAGAATTACTAGAGCTAGAGTTGAACTTTTAAATTAAGAGAATCTTAGTTTTATACCAAAAAAAAAGCGCCAAACGGCGCTTTTTTAGTCATTCAATTTGGCGAGATATTATCTAACCACATCTCCTGCAACTACTCCAGATGAACCAGAGCTAGCACCAACAACAAATGCGTTAGAAGCTGCGCCACCGCCAGTACCCATAGCTGTTACACCATGTACACCTGCTGGTGGGCTGTCTAATACGAAATCTACTGTAAATGCACCGTTGTCATCAGCATCTGTTGAGCCAAGTACTTCACCGCTGGTCATATTACCAAGGGTAATTGTAACATTAGCACTACTTGCGAAACCACCACCGTGAACGGATAATGTGCTTCCTGATAATGAAACGGATATACCTGCCATGTTAGTTGCACCAGATCCACTTGATCCCGTTGGTCCTGCTGGTCCTTCCGGTCCTGCTGGTCCTGCTGGTCCTGCTGGTCCTTGTGGTCCTGCTGGTCCAGGTTCTCCAGGTTCTCCAGGTGCTCCAGGGTTACCAGGTTCTCCAGGGTTACCAGGGTTACCAGGCAATCCAGGTAGTCCAGGTTCTCCTGCTGGTCCTGCTGCTCCTTCACATGCGAATGATGCCATTAAGGCTAGCATCGTGCCGATTATTATTAAGGCTTTTGCCTTTTTTTGGATCAGACCTTTCATGGGCCCCCATCCTCCAGTCATTATTAATTAATTAATACTTTATGTCGATAATAAAACTGTCGACTGACAATATTATAAATATTTGACAATAAACAATGTATTACGAACATACAATTATTATACTTTATTATTTATCAACTTACACTGTCAATAGACTCTATATACACGATTAGTGAATTTTTGAATTTTTTTATAATTTATTCAATTTTTGTTCTTGTAAGTTTTATATAGATGAAAATATATATCAATATTGCTGATAATTAATGAATAAGATATATATTCTTTATTTACTTCATGATAACCTTAATGGTGTTTTAAAAAGAGAAAAACAATTAAGATAAATCCCTTAATCAATGTATTAATGGATACAAACGGGTGAATAAAGAATTGGAAAAAACTGAAAAATTATCCACAATAAATAGTTATCAAGTTCATAAAACTGATACTGGATCTGCAGAAGTACAAATAGCACTTCTAACCGATAGAATAAATTACTTAACTGATCACTTAAAAACACATAAACATGATTTTAGTGGGAGAAGAGGTTTGTTGAAACTTGTGGGTCAGAGAAGAAGTCTATTAAAATATCTAAATGATAAAAATGTAGATAAATATAGAGAACTTATAGATAAATTAGGACTCAGAAAATAGTTTACAAGTATTTATACTCAGTTACACCCTGAATCAAGAAGAACAAAAGAGAAGAGTAGATGATTAATAATTTTGAGATGGAGGTTGGTGGTAGGTCTCTAAGGTTTGAGCACGGAAAAGTTGCCAAACAGGCTGCAGGTGCAGTTACTTTACAGTACGGAGATACAATGATTTTAGCAACAGTCGCGGCTTCAAAAGAGCCAAAAGATTTGGATTTTTTACCCCTTACAGTAGAAGTTGCTGAAAAAGCTTATGCAGCAGGAAAACTGCCAGGTGGTTTTTTCAAAAGAGAGGGCAGGCCTAGTTCGGAAGCAATTCTAGCAAGTAGGATGGTTGACAGACCTATCAGGCCTCTTTTTTCTAAAACCGTACATAATGAGATACAGATAATAATCAGTGTTTTAAGCTCGGATGGAGAAAATCCTTATCCAGCAATGGGAATTATTGGGGCTTCTACGGCTCTTGCTATTTCTGATTTACCATTTCATGATCCGATAGGAGCATGTGTGATTGGTTTAATCGATGGGGAATTAGTGGTTAATCCTACTTATGAAGAACTTGAGTCAAGTGACTTGGAGTTAATGGTTGCAGGAACCGGAGATTCAGTAATGATGGTGGAATCTGCGGCAAATTTTGTTTCTGAAAGTGTTCTTCTTGATGCATTGCAATTAGCTCAAGAAGTAAATGGGCAAATTGTTGAGCAAATTATAGAAATTCAAAACAAAGTTGGTGTAAAAAAATGGTCTGCCCCTGAAGTTTCTGAGGAAGATAAATCTGCTTTTGAAGCAACACAAAAACATATTGGGCAAGATTTTTTGAATACACTAAAAGAGCCAGGAGATAAAAAAGAAAGACTTGATAGAATTTCTGAACTTATGAATAAAACTATAGAAGCACTTGGAGAAGATCATGAACCTTCGAAAATAAAAAGTGCTCTGTACTCTCTTGAAACAGAGGCAGTTAGGAAGGCTATTCTAGAAGATGAACAAAGGCCAGATGGGCGAAAATTAGATGAAATAAGAAACTTAAATACAGAGATTGGGTACTTACCTAGAGTTCATGGCTCTTCAATTTTCACACGAGGAGAAACTCAAATTATGGGAGTCTTAACCTTGGCTTCCGCGGGTGAACATCAAAGACTTGATAATTTTACTCCAGAGGATGAAAAGTACTTTATTCATCACTATAATTTCCCCCCTTATTCTGTAGGAGAGGCTGGTAGATTTGGGTTTACTGGTAGAAGAGAAGTTGGTCATGGTGCCCTTGCTGAAAAAGCACTTAAGCCTGTAGTACCGTCTCAAGAAGATTTTCCATATACAATAAGACTGGTATCAGAAGCTCTTGAATCTAATGGATCTACTTCAATGGCCAGTGTTTGTGCTGGGTCCTTAGCTATGATGGATGGTGGAGTTCCTATAAAAGCACCGGTTGCTGGTATTGCAATGGGATTGATTACTGATGAATCAGGGAATCACGCCATATTAACAGATATACAGGGTGCAGAAGACCATTCAGGTGATATGGACTTTAAGGTGGCCGGAACTCGTGATGGTGTTACCGCGTTACAGATGGATATAAAGGTAAAGGGTATTACATTTGAAATTATGAATAAGGCCCTTGAGCAGGCTAAAATAGCTAGGTTAGCAATTTTGGATAACATGGAGGCTACTATTTCGTCATCTAGGGATGATATTAGTGAGTTTGCTCCTAGAATGATCAATGTTACTGTTCCTAAGGATAAAATAGGTGCAGTAATTGGTTCTGGAGGCTCAACCATAAGAAGTATTGTTGATGATTTTGGAGTTACTGTTGATGTTGATGATGATGGTGTTGTTACTATCGGATCTTCAGATAAAGATGCTGCAGAAAATGCAAAAAAATTCATTGAAAATCTTGTAAAGGAAGTCGAAGTAGGAGAAATTTATAAAGGTAAGGTAGTAAGAATTATGTCATTTGGAGCATTTGTGCAAATTCTTCCTGGAAAAGATGGTATGGTTCACATCAGTGAGTTATCAAAAGAAAGAGTTCCTGATGTCGAATCTGTTGTTAATATTGGAGACGAAGTAGAGGTCAAGGTAATTAAAGTAGATAATCAAGGTAGAATAGATTTATCTATGAAGGCGCTTCTTCCTGGATCAGATAATTCTGATCAACAAGAAGAACGTTCTGGTGATAAGGAAAATTCTAGAAATAGAAGAAATAACTCACAAAGAAGAAGAGTTTCAGGTGGATTTGATAGAAATAAAAAGCCAAGGAAACCTTCTAGATAGTAACATGACAACTAAAAAAGAAATCAGTATAGCCATAAATGGTATATTTGGTAAGATGGGATCAACTGTATTTTCTGCTGTAAACAATGAAAAAGATATAGTTACCCTAGCAGGAATAGATCCTGTTGTGGAGAAAATAAATAATAGATTTTCTGTTCCTGTACATGTCAACATAGAGCAAATGACAAAAGTTTCAAAGCCAGATGTGATGGTTGACTTTACAAATGGTAAAGTCGCGGCTAAATCTATTTCCGAAGCATTATCTAAAGGTATACATGTTGTGTCAGGCTCAACTGGTCTATCAGATAAAGAATATTCTCTTTTAGAAAAAATTTCAATAAATAATAATGTTGGTTTTATTTCAGCTCCAAATTTTGCAATTGGAGCTATTTTACTAATGCATATATCTGGAATTGCTTCTGAATATTTTGACTATGCAGACTTAATAGAGAGTCATCATGAGATGAAAATAGATAGCCCTTCAGGAACAGCAATTTCCATTTTAGAATCTATGACTAAAGATAAAACTGGAGATTTCAAAAGCAATAAGGCTGAAATAGAAGATGAAATTAAAAATACTAGAGGTGGTAATTATAAAAATATAAATGTTCATAGTGCTAGAATGCCTGGGAGAGTAGCAAGGCACGAAGTTGTCTTTGGCGCTTTGGGTCAAACCTTAACTTTGATTCATGATTCAATTAATCGTGAAAGTTTTATGCCTGGTGTAATGTTATGTGTTAGAAAAGTAAAAGATTTTAGTGGGCAAGGTGTTATATTTGGATTAGATAAGGTTTTGGGTTTAGGTAAAAATGAACATTAATGATCTGAAAATTGCTATTGTAGGTGCAACTGGAGTTGTTGGTTCTGCAGCAATTCAAATACTTGAGGAAAGACTTCATCCTATAGAAAATATATTCCCATTAGCATCCAAAAGATCAAATGGTAAAAAGATAAAGTATCTTGGAGATAATTTAACTGTTAAAGAAATAAATAAAGATTCATTTAATGGTCTAGATATAGCTATTTTTGCTGCAGGTGGTATTGTTAGCGAACAATTTGTTGATATAGCAATAAAAAAAGGTGTTTTTGTTATTGATAAGGGTTCTGTTTTTAGGCGAGATCCAACCATTCCATTAATTGTTCCAGAAGTGAATGCAAAGGATATTGATTGGCATCCTGGTGTAGTTTCTACTCCAAACTGTACTACAACTCCACTTGTTATGGTAATAGATGCTATAAGAAGTTTATCAAAAATTACGGCAGCAAAAGTGTCAACATATCAAGCAGTTACAGGAACTGGACTATTGGCTAAAGATGAACTAATTGATCAGTCAAAAGATTTTTTAAGTAATAAAGAAATTAGATCTGATATTTATCCTCATCAAATAGCTTTTAATGTTTTACCTCATGTAGATGAATTCTTAGATAATGGATATACTGGCGAAGAAGATAAAATGCTTTTTGAAACTAGAAAAATATTGCATGATAAAAATATAAATATATCAGCAACGTGTGTTAGAGTTCCGGTAATAACATCTCATAGTGAATCTGTATTATTAAAACTAGAAAATGAAATTATCGTTGAAGAGGTTCGCTCTGTTATTTCAGATTATCCTGGTATGAGATTATTTGATGATACTAAAAATAATATATATCCTATGCCTATTTTTTCTGCTGGTAATGATGATGTATTAGTGGGAAGAGTAAGAAAAGATATTTTTGATGAGAACACAATTTCTTTGTATCTTTCATGTGATAACCTAAGAAAAGGCGCAGCCCTTAATGGTATTCAAATAATGGATTACGCATATAAAAATAATTTACTAAAACCAAAATCAGAAAGATCTTAAATAGGTGTAAAATGAGTAAATTTGGTAGGCTACTAACCGCAATGGTTACTCCGTTTCATGAAAATGGAGATGTAGACTATAAAGGAGCAAAATTACTAGCTAAAAAAATTGTTGCTTCAGGTTCAGATGGGCTAGTAATTGGTGGAACAACTGGTGAAGCTCCAGCCATGACAGATGATGAAAAAATTAAACTTTTTCAGGAAATTAAAGATGAAATTGGAGATTCAGCTGATCTAATAGCTGGAACTACGGATAATAATACTAAGGCTTCTATTCAACTTTCAAAAAAAGCTGAATCAGTTGGCGTTGATGGAATTTTACTTACAGTTCCTGCATATAATAAACCTACTATGGGTGGTTTGATATCACATTTTGAAGCTATTACTGATCAGATATCAATTCCTGGAATTTTATATAATGTTCCCTCTAGAACTGCACTAAATATGGATGTTGAAACAACGTTGGAATTATCTAATTTTGAAAATATTGTTGGTACAAAAGAAGCTTCAAGTGATTTAGATCAAATTTCTAATATAATAAAAGATTCTCCGGATGACTTTTGTGTTTGGAGCGGAAATGATAATGAAACCTTTCCAATAATGTCTGTAGGTGGATATGGTGTGGTAAGCGTAGCTGGAAATATAATAAGTACACAAATTAAAAATATGATTTCAAACATTGTTAGTGGAAATTATAATAAAGCATCTATTCAACATTTGGATATGTTGCCCTTGTTTAATGCATTGTTTATTATAACTAATCCTATACCAGTAAGGTATGCAATCAATCGATCTGGACTAAGTATAGGTAACGGTAGGCTTCCTATGATTCCTAGCAGAGAAGAACTAAAAAGTTTTTCAGAAATTTTTGATCCTATTATGGACAAATACTCTATAGACTTATAAAAATATTTTGAAAGATAATTTGAAAAAAGTAGTTGTAATAGGTGGAGGCAGTGGATCATCTGTTGCTCTTAAAGGTCTTAAGAACTATGATATTGATATAACAGCTATAGTTACCATGTTTGATAGTGGAGGAAGCACCGGAATACTTAGAGATGAGTTTGGCTATCCATCCTTCGGTGATTTACGTCAATGCTTATTGGCTTTGGCTAGTGATAAGAATGATAAAGTTTCTGCATTAAAAAAAGTTCTTGATTTTAGATTTGATTCTAACTCCTCGTTGAGAGGTCATAGCGTCGGAAACTTAATTATGGCTGCATTGACTACTGAAAATGGTAATATTCAAGCAGCTATAGATAAAATCTCAGATATTTTACTCATAGAAGGCCAAGTTGTTCCGGTAACTCTTGATGATGCTAACCTTTGTGCAAAACTATTGAATGGCGAAGTTATATATTCAGAATCTTCAATTGATCTTCGTGATAGCAATTTGCCTGGCATAGATGAATTATTTCTTGATAAAAATGTTTTGGCTAATCCTTCGGCTATTCAAAGTATCAAAAATGCAGATGTAATATTATTAGGTCCAGGAGATTTATATACAAGCATTATCCCAAATCTTTTGGTTGATGAAATAACTTTAGCTATAAAAAATTCTTCTGCGCCAATAATTTTTGCATGTAACTTAATGACAAAATACGGAGAAACATATGAGTATCCAGCATCAAAATTTTCATCTGAAATAGTAAGATATCTTAATGGGAGAATGATTGACTTTTTTTTGGTTAATTCTATGGAATTTCCATCATCTATACTTGAAAATTATGATGTAGAAAAAGCCAAGCCCGTCTCTTTTGATGAGAAAAAAATAATTAAATTTTGTAATAATATTGTTTATGATAATTTTGCTTTCATAGAAGGGAAAAAAGTTAGACATGATTCAAAAAAATTATCTGAATTCGTTATATCTAAGTTATAAATTCTTTAATATGAAGTGTTTCTTCTCTGTCAGGGCCAGTTGAGACAATTTTTGCTTCTACTCCAATAACTTCTTCAATCATATTAATATAATTTTGAGCTTTGGAATTAAGTTTAGAAAAATTCTTAATAGATTTTGTTGACTCAGTCCAACCGTCGATCGTTGTATATATAGGTTTAACTTTTTTCAGATCTTCAACGTTGCTTGGATACTCTGTGGTTCTTTCACCGTCTATCTCATACTCAGTACAGATATTAATTTTTTCCCAATTATCAAGGGTGTCTAAACGTGTTAAAATTAGTGCGTCAAATCCATTGATTTTTGCAGTATACTTCCCTGCTACTCCATCAAACCATCCTATTCTTCTAGCCCTACCGGTTGTTACTCCAAACTCCCCTGCTTTATTTCTGATTTCATCCCCTTTTTTACCTAATATTTCTGTAGGGAAAGGACCTTCTCCAACTCTAGTGCAGTATGCTTTATAAATACCTGCTATTCCTTTATAGTTTTTAGGAATAAGCCCTAAACCTGATATAGTTCCTCCAATTGTTGAGTTAGAACTAGTGACATAAGGATAAGTCCCGTGATCTAGGTCTAGTAATGATCCTTGTGCCCCTTCGACTATAATATTTTTATCATTTTTTATTGAATCGTTTATTATTTTTTCGATTGGCTTTATATATTCTTCAAGTTTATTTTTCCAAACATATACACTTTCTAAAATTTCATCCAAAATTAGTGCATCGCTGCTATATATTTTAGTTATGATTTGGTTTTTATTCTTAAGTATGGATTTAATTTTTCCTGATAATATTTCAAGATCTTTTATTTCTCCTATTCTTATACCTTGTCTGGAAACCTTATCTACATAGGCGGGACCTATACCTCTACCTGTTGTACCTATAGAATTTTTCCCTCTACTCTTTTCTTCTAAGTTATCTAGGAGAATATGATAAGGCATAATAATATGGGCTTTGTCGCTAACTATCAAACGACCTGGATTTAGCTTATTTTCTTCTATTTCCTTGATAAGTACACTTGGGTCAACAACCACACCATTCCCGATTATATTAGTAGTGTGTGGCCAAGCAATTCCTGATGGTACGAGGTGCAATTTATAAGTACCATGTTGATTGATAACTGTATGCCCTGCGTTATTCCCCCCAGAATATCTTGCAACTATGTCTGCTTTTTCACATAAAAAGTCTATGATTTTTCCTTTTCCTTCGTCTCCCCATTGACCCCCAATTACAGCAAAGGCTGGCATATTATCTCCTAATTGTTAAATTTATGAATTTGACATGTATATTTTAGCTTATTATTTTTTCTTATCTAATAATTTTTATGTGTTTTAAAGACAATTATTGGTTAAATTTTTTTTTTATCTCTAGAATTAATTATTGGTGTACAAATAATATGTATTATCTATTGACTAGAACATTCATTGAGATATAGAATAGACTTTACGTCTTAAAATTTAACTAAGACTAATCCCATTAATTATTATTATTAATGAGATGTGTACATTTAAAACTGAATAGTAGATTTTGCATTCTCCGAGACCAAGTAAATGATTCCTTAATGTGAGTCAAGATACTAAGGGCACATGGGGGATGCCTTGGTGCCAGAAGCCGAAGAAAGGCGTAGTAAGACTGCGATAAGCCCCGAATAGCTGCCTAACAAGCTTAGTCGGGGATACCTGAATGGGGAAACCCATCTACTTCGGTAGATGCTGTTTAATTACAGCGGTAAGCAGGGGAACTGAAACATCTAAGTACCCTGAGGAAAGGAAATCAAC